>Ga0126342_10018399_pt1 | contig 11982 bp, 15 predicted proteins | sample Cyp1metagenome_FD_92528 | JGI IMG/M metagenome (GOLD analysis project Ga0126342, IMG submission 92528) | Coral microbial communities from Lord Howe Island, Old Settlement Bay, Australia - Cyphastrea 1 metagenome | ecosystem: Host-associated > Invertebrates > Cnidaria > Coral ... | reverse complement strand
CTGACATAGAATAGTCCCCCTTAGCAGAATAATTAAAAATAGGCCCTAAAACTATTTATTCCAAATCAATTATTCCTGATGTGACATGCCCCCCTGGAATAATTATTTAAGGTAGGGGCCATCAAATCCTTTTTGGAGACGCCTTTCTCCTTAGCTGCCTCAGCTTTCAGTTTCTTTTCTTTTTTTCTCATCTGCTCTTCTTTCTCTTTGGCGAGCCGGCTCTCTTTTCTTTGCTGCGCCACCTTTGCAGCTGCAGCCGCTCGGGTGGCAGCAGCCACCTTCTTGGCCGCTGCCTTTGCCCGCGCAACTTCTTGCCTTTCCTCGAGGTCCTCCGGACCATGCTCAGAACTTGGCTGCACACCATCCTTGCCGAACTGGTCGTAGTTCTTCCTCTTCTGTGGGTCACTCAAGACCTCATACGCAGCCACAATGCACTTGAACTCTTCCTCTGCGTGCTGCTTTCTTGTCAAGTTCTTGTCAGGGCGGTGCTTCTGAGCTAGCTTTCGGTAGGCCTTGTTGATCTCACTTTCAGTGGCATTGCGAGCCACGGCAAGAACGTCGTAGTAGTCATCGGACTTCAGATTTGCGGCAGGCGCCATTGCAGTGCGAGCGATTATGGGCTCAACCCAGAGGATCTAAAGATGTCCTTCAAACACAGGTTGTTGCTGCACTATGTTGTTGATGCTCTCCTAGATCATCTATGCCATCACGGCAATGAGATGAACACTATGCCGCATATCCTCCTATGACTGAAGCTCTACTGCAGCTTGAGCCAATGGATGGTTTTTGGAGATGCTGCCAATGCTGCTGACCTTTTGGAGGAAGGGATAGATGCATTGTACAGCTAGCCACCTCAGATTTGAGCTGGCTGAAAGGAAAGAGGTCGCTAGAACTCAGCCCTTGGCCGCTCCAGCATGCTTTCCTCCAAGCCTCAGACTTTGAAGTACTCCTGAAAGTTGCAAAAATCACATGTCCCTTGCGATGATTTACGCGTGGATTTTGTCAAGACATGGCTGCAGCGGTGGTACTTTCCTGTCCAACTTCTACCTATAAACTGGGAGTTCAACAGCCTGGTCCGAACTGGTACTACGTTTCCAAAGGGGCTGCACGACTCAGAAAACTCAAAGACTTATGTAAACATGCGCTGGTATGAAGCAGTGATCGTTGATTCTCAACAGGCAAGAGTGTGAAGCATGAAGAGAGACCTGATATAGTCCAATCCAACTAATTTCCTACGAGAATTATATGCCTATATATATACCTATGATATCCTATGATTACCTCATACACTTCAAAGTGATCCTTTTGCTTCCTAAGGTTGCAACCAATGGACTGCAACAGTGGCCTCGGAATTGGTCAAATCCCTGATACCTTGATGAATATCCCCAAGTTTGAGCTGTTTGATACTGAGCCATATCTGATCATATCTGCACGTAGGTTTATTCAAGTTTATTCATGTTTATTCCGCATACGAAAAAAACATGTTCTCGGTAGGAAATTGGGTGTCACAAAAATCATGGCCTAGGTTGCTCCAAGTGACCCCAAAAATCTGCCTCCAATTGAATCAACTGAGACAACTGAGCGGTCCAAACGCAACCTGCAAAGGAGGGCGGCCAGCGTTCGCTTGTAGCTTCTCCACCGCCTGCCAAACGGACATCTCGAGGATGTTGAGTGATTGTGCAGGTCGTTTTGCTGGGCGCTTTAGCGGTTTTTGGTTTTCATTTTCTAGGAATGATGACCATCCCCGGCCCCTGATCTTTGAACACTCCCCCGCATCACTTGCCAAATTAGGTCACTCACTTCTATCTCAGCATTTGCAGCTTGCGAGTCATACCTCAATCCCACCTGAATGAAAGTGGCCGGCGTGCCCGGCAAGGGCGCTTTGATCTGGTGCAAATAAAGCACCTCCGTTTGCTGATGAAGTTTGGTCCATCATCTCAATGAGAAGTCGAAGTAAGAGCAAAGGAATGGATCACCAAGCTGTGTTTCCCTAGAATGAAACAGCTTGGTTGATCTTTGGGTATACTTTAACTTAATGGTTTTTACGAGTTTTTACTCTCTTTAAACTTAACCCCATTTCAGTCCATTTCAAGAACACGCAGAAGGCCGTATGATCAACGACATGATCGGCGCCTCACGGCGCCAGCGTTGTGGCCTCTGAAGTTTGATCCGTGGCCTGTCGGGCCTGTCGCTCAAAAGCGCTCAAAAAACTGAGCTCGTGACATGATGGTTTCGGACTGCCCACGCAAACTCCTGCGCCCGAATGCTCGATGTAAGCAAACAAAGGCTTGCACAAGGCTTGAATGATGTTCCATGTTCACATCTCCACTAAAGTATATACCCACTTTGATACACTAACCCAAAGCTGGTAAATATGGATGTCAAACAATCTTCAGCAATTTACCTTCCCATGTTTGCAGGGTTTTGCAGAAATTGTCATGCTTACCATATGATTCCAAATGCTTTGTTCCATGATTCCACTGCCATGGCTTACTTATTTGTTTCACAAATCTTTCTTTTAATTTCGGTCTTTATATAGAACAACATGCGTGCCTTTGTTTCAATGTGGCAAGTTTTTGCCATAGAGATCCAACATGCTTCTGCAGATAAAAAAAAAGTTGGGAACCTGCATAGTACAATTATGTATGATTATAATATATATATATATATTTTATATATGTTAAATAAGATTATATAAGTAGTTTTTTACACTGATCTCTTGGGTGACCAAAGGAACAAACAGTTTTTGAACAGAAAATAACACTGTCGTTATCTTTGTCGATCAGTTGGGCAAAAAGCTGTCTACATGCGCGCTGGGTAAACAACCATTGTTTCTTCGTAAAACGAACAATACAGCGCACAGCAGGAGGGATCTAAACAAACACAATTGGTCAAGACCCTTTGCGCAAAAGAAAATGCCTGGAAAAAAACGGAAGATCCAATCCAAGAACTATCCTCAGGTTCAATATTTCAATCTGGAAATCTAAGAGCAGTGGAATATCATGGAATATCCATGAATACATATCATATACATATCATATACATATCATATACATATCATATACATATCATATACATATCATATCCACCATTTTCTGGTGGCCTGTCATATTTTTCCAAATTTTTCCCATGATGAGGCTGTCCCAGCTCCAAACCTCGAGCTTTGCGAGGAGGTGAGGTCTGCAATCCATTTCCTCACCCAAATATGCCAGGGGGTGCAGATTGGTTGGCCATTTCAATCAGAATCTGATATCTTCATTCCTTGAGTCTCTGCCATTTCTGATCCACTTTTGAGGACTTTGGCAAGGTACAAGTACTGTAAATCAATATGTGAAACCCAACCAACCAGCAGATTTCAGATAATTTCAGTGTGTCAAGGCCCCATCGTCCCCTCTTGTTCTCTGTCCCGATCCACAAACCATGACATCATAGACTTGAATGATTCTTCCTTCAGGAGGTCGTTAAACATCTTTGAACCCGACAATGACTTCACCCCCCGTTTCAAGGCGAGCTACAAAATGGTGGATTTTCCAACTCCACTGGGGCCCATCAAACAAAGGACTTGGCCCCCGCGGACCTTCAACTGGACCTGGCAAGGCGGATCGTGCCTTGACGACTCTAGGGACTATGGCACTGCTGCGTTCTCGTGGTATATGTGGTATGCTCATGTACTGTATGTCCATCATTTATAAATAATTGTTGAATATTGTTGGCACCTGGGTGGTAGCTGGCGGCTCCAGCCTCTCTCAAAAATATTGCAGATTTGGATGGTTGGAGGAAGGTCGCAATATTGTTGAATATTGTTGACATCTACAAGTTAGAACTCAACCACCAATCATCTTTAGTATATATTCTTTACATGGTCATCTTTAGTTTACCCATTTTCTGGACAGGCCATCTCTACCGGCCATCTCTGCGGCCTTCAGTGGTCGAAGCTTTCCAACCAGGCCCTCCAAGGACAAGTCCAAAATGACATCGCCTGCGCAGTGCAGACAGCAAGTGATTGTCTAGTGGATAAAATGAGCGTTTTGTACATGCGAGTTTTGCCCTACTGCCTGCAAAGGTCAATTAATGACAATCATGTTTATGGGTTCCATGTTCCAATGGAGCACGCGAAATTTACATCTTGATTCACAGAAAATTCTGTGGTACCCACTTCACCCTGCCTTCACCGGGTTTCTCCCAGCTGGGTTGCAACACCAAGGGCGATGCAGAACTCAGTGTTGCAGGGTAGAACTTTTTTCTCGACCTCTCCAGCCTCTCCGAGGTGTTGGGACATGGGAACGCTATGGAACGCTGAGGTCAGAAAAACATCAACTTCTGTCTGGTCAACATCTTTCTGAATCGACTTTCCGATCAAAAAAAAATCCAGATTCGGACCCAAACGATATAGAAAAGTAGTGCATCCAGTCACCACTCACTGCAACTCATCTTTTTGCATAGCGTAGAAATCATACTGTGTAAATGCCTTAAATGCCGCACTTCTAGCTTTAGAAGTCGCTGCCTTTGTCGTGCGGAATACTGCTGAGGAGGCCACTCTGCCAATAAAGGTGTAGCTGCTACAGTGGCCTTCAAACGACATGATCAAAGATGCCGAGTTTTGTGGCCATGGAAGTCAAAAGAAATCTCTGCAAACCCGTAAATGATCGTAAATGTAATTTGATCCTTCTTGGTTCTTCTTACACCCTCCATACACATGATTGTGTCTATCCATTTCCGTTATCCATAGATGTGTTTGAGCGAAAGTCATGTTTAAAACACATCAAAACAGCATGGCTTCTGTCCTCATTAGTTTTGGTAAACTAACATAGCTATGGAAAATCACCATTTTTAATGGGTAAATCCACTATAAATCACCATTGTCAATAGCTATGTTAGTTTACCAGAGGGTAGTTTTGGGCTTGTTGCTGGGTTTTTTTTCAGACTTCTCCCATCATCCGATGGCATCGCACCTGTGGAACCTTGGTCTTCGAAGGGCAGAGGCGACTCAGGTCCAACCTGGGAAGCTGGCCGTAGCAAGCACTGTTCGTAACTGCAAAATGAGATTCATAACGATGTCTGTAGAAATATGTAGATACTGCATACTGCATAGATATAGTATCAGTATGTGTCAATTATGTGTCTATAATCTATGTATATCATTGTATATCTGCATATACTTGTGTATATGACTGGGATCAGTGTACGTGCTGTCTAAATATGTTTGCATTCGCATCTGCAAAGGGCAAACCAAGGTTCGCAAAAACAAGGACTGGTGGAAACAACGTTGGCAGCACGGATTTGTTGCCAGCATCTCCAACATAGCCTCTGTAGCGCTTCATATTCATCACTGTTCCTGTACCAGAGCGCCCTCGGCTCCGTGCAGTTTAGCAATGTTTAGCCTTGACTGTGGTTTCACCTTAGAGTCGATCGGAGTGAGACATGGGGCGGAGGTAGTTCTGACTTCAGGACTTGCCATTTCTATCGCTGACATCTAGGTGATGCTTGGAGATTAGTTCCCCCAAAACAGAAATTAAGAGTTCCGGATTCCAGCGGAGATATGCCCAAAACCCTGGCATCATCCCTATCTCAACATATCTCAACAATTCGTTGTGAGGGCAACGGGCACCATTTCGCTGAGTCCGGTGACTTCACTATCATCGTGACGGCCCTGATGATCGAAGAAGGCTTGGATGGTGAAGGCCTGGGGCAGATCTGGCGGATCGGCGGATCACATCGGATCAGCAGTGTCTGAAAATATGGTACCCCATGGTACCCCAAAAATTCCCTACATTTATGGGGGATTATGGGATTGCAGGACTATATCATGGTAATTTAACCCGATCAAACCCCCATGTTTGGACAAAAATAGATGCACTCCCACAGTTTGGTATTCCCGCGAGGGCAGATTCCGAAATACTTATCTGTTTGATTATATTATCATTCTGTTTCTGAGAGCTTCCACAAAAGACTGTACAAGTATGAACATTCTTTCCCTAATAGACAGAAAAATAATCATAATTCATGATATTATTAACCTTTCCACAGCCCTTCAGCGACTGCAGTCCCAGGAGCTCTGAGAAATAAATTATTTTATTTCGAGTGATTCCCACCGTGACATTATTCTGTCATAGTTTCTGACATCTCATCTGGAAGTATATCTGCCATGTATTTTCTGACATTCTATGCTGGCATTCTATTCTGACATTCTATCTGGCATCCTGTCTGGCATTCACTCTGGCAATCTCTCTGGCATGTGTCCGGATCGACAGCCTCCCGGATGGCACTGGGTCCCTGGGTCCAGGGTCGCTCCACACTGTGATCTGGAGCTCGCAGTTGAGGTCCGGCAGTGCCCAACTGAGATCTGGAGCTCCCAGTTAAGGTCCGGACGGAGGAAGGAGGGAAGGAAGGAGGAAGCAGGAGGAAGAAGAGGAGGAGCAAGTGACTCTCATAAAATCTAGAGACCCTCACCTCACCTGGCAGGTGGGGAATGATAAATTATTTTCAACTTGTGCATGTCATCACTCCCTGTCAAACAAACGCTACTCAGGTGTGTTGTTTTCAAAATCATTTCTACATATTTCTACCAGTGCCTTCAAAGGGCATTGAGTAAGTGCTTATACAACTTCAGAAGATTGAGTTGAGACTTTGTTGGCCAAGAATGCAAATAATTTATAATAATTTGTCAGGTTTGCTTCATATCGTCCAACATCTTCAATGATTCAAACATCTCCGTTTCTGGACCTCTGGTTGTAGAAATGATACACTGCGGCAGCTGCAACAGTGCCCGGAAATCCTGGGACTTCGGACACAAATGAGGCACAGAGCAGCAAAGGAACTGCCAGAAATCAAGAAGGTGATGACCTTCACCGGGCATCATGGCAGTCATTGCATGATCAGCCAATCAAAAACCGCATGCCTGAGATCACTGAGATGTAGAGTGGATTTTTGCCAAGGCAAATCATAGCTTTCTTTTCCAGGCGATTCCCTGCTCAACGCATGGATCGATGTCGACCAGGTCGACCAGTGAAATCAAAATCCTGGGCTCCCCAAACGATCTGGTACTTCGCCGCCTTCATAGGCGGAGCGCCTCCCAAGATCTGTCCGGTCCTTAAATCACCAGGATGGCCGAGAAACTGTTGGGCGACCCGAACCTGGGTGGCTTGTTCGTGGTGAGAACAACTGAAACAAGGGAAAGATACGGAAAGTTGGCCCTGGAAACACAGCAGGGACATCTTCAAAGGCAATCCGCTTCTAAGCTCATGGCATCATTCCAGGGATTGAGACCAGACCCACGACATTCATGCCTTCGCTGCGTGGAGAGGATTCACATGCTACATCATGCTACCATGGATGCACCAAGATTACTGATTTGTGGCTGGATGTCAGGGAAAATTCCAACCCCCTCCAAAAATCAAACAACACGATTAAAAACAGAAAGTGCAAAAGGAATCTTAAAAGGTCCCTCTGAGAGTCCTGGGATGTCAGCAACGTTGGTCCATCCCCTCAGCTCCAGCCCAGCTGCCATTGATGGCAGGGATCAAGGCCGCCTGGACGCTCTTCACCTCGCCAATCTCAGTTGAAACTGGTTGCTCAACTGGTTGCTCTAATGATCTGTGAAAAAGGATCCCATCCTGCCTGGAAATGATGGAATATGATGGAGGTGCATTAGATGATGATCCTGAATTCAGCCTTGGTTCGCAATCCTTTTGTCGCGACTTGATCGTTGCTGTGGCAGCACCCGGGCATCACACATGTCCGGGCACGCCTCTTCCCACGTCCGCTGGTTTCCAGTCGTTTCTCGACTAGGCACACTAGCGAGGCACTAGCAATCTGCTTTACTATGCTCTGTACATAGGATCGAAATGCTGCACAGACTTTCACTGAATTGGAACTCATCAGGGGATGAAGAGAACGTGACCAGGGGTTCTGCATCAATCTTGACAGGTGCCTACAGTAGATGATGGACCTACAATTCAACAATGGTTCAAGAATGTACAAGGATTACAGAACTCGTGGCCAGGGCAAGGACCCAAGATCTTCATCTTTGAAGTCTTGGTGTGTTGAAACCAATCTACCCTGAAGTTGAAAAACTTCGCTTCGCGTGGTGCACGCAGCATTACCTCCTTACCACTGCTAGCAGTGGCATGCTGCAGCACCAGGCTTGGAGGAATCCGGGAAGATACCAACGGGATGAGCAGTGGTTCAATCAAGAACTTAGTAGGAAAACCCAGTCCCTGGACCCAAGGGGATACTGTACAGCTGGGCCCTGCGGCTGATGCAAAGCAATGAGTACGCTCAGAGACTCCTCATCTACTTTCAGCCACTAAGTGGCAGTAAAAATCCCTTGGCTGGAGGCATCCACAAAGTCATAGATTGCATGCCACTCAGTCACATGGTTCCTCGCAACGTTAGTCACCTACTCACACTTGGAATATTTGACTAGCTGACTGCTCGTCCCTTTGATGTTTCTCTCCAATGGTCAATGTACAATTCCTTCCCCTATGTTGGAAGGTAGACGGCACGGGGGGTGTGGGTTCACACCACCGTTTTTCGTCTGAACGTATTGAGTCAAGCAGATTTGCTTGATTGTGATTGGCAAGCTGTGTCCCTGGGAAGGCTTCAGGGAATGTGGAACCGCAGCAAAAGCAGTTTCAATCCATGTTGCTGTTTCCAATATATGATACTTGATATATGTTTCGTACTCTCAGTTTTAGTGGTTGAGCTTGCAACCCTGCAACAGTTTACATATTTCTACTACGCTCTGTTCATGTTTTCTCATGTCTTCTCTGCAGCTTCATGCCGCCCCCCCAGGGGCGAAAAAGTTCTCATCTCACCGATCATTGCTGGGCACCGGCAGCGGCAGCCACGCAGGATCTTTGGTGTCTGGCGAGGGGTCTCCATCAGGTGGCTTACCTCAACGAGATCATGGATTTCAGATGCTGGTTTTTGCCAGCCATTCCACGAACACTAATAAGGTACCACTAAAAATCCACTTTATTTCGGATCATCTTAGTTTCCAAAAATCTGAAGTGTGTGAACATAACACCCAGCAAGGGTACAGTACCCCAGCTTTCTGGAGCCAATTTTAAGGGCCCATTGGTACCCAACCACTGGTGATTTATGGTACCTGGGTCAGCGGATCACCCAACCCCCGGCTGATCCTCCAAGGTGCAGCAGAACTTCCCAAGCAGTGGCAGCTCGCAGCACTGCAGGGGGAAATTTGCTCGACCTCCAGCGGGGCTCACCGTTAGTTAAGGTTGTTGCTGATTGGAGGTGAGATATGTCTAGCAAGTGGCCACACTAATAATCGTATTAATTATGAATAGTTATAAATTATATATAATAATCATAAGTCATGATAAATCCACATAGCCAATAAGGAGGTGGTGTGTGACCAATGGAAGTGTGTGAACATATAAAAATATATAAAATATATCAACAACCAACCATGTCGGGTATGTCCAGAATTGAAGAATGAGCATCCAATAGATTTTGCACATGAGGTGATCGTTTTGATTCTAGAAAATGTCATCGCTTCCGCCAGGGTCAGGGCACCCTGTCTGAAAATATCAGTCATCCGCAAAGCCTTTTTCCATCCCAAGTCCATGACCAACCCAACCCCTTTCCAAAGGCCCAAACCCAAAAACTGCTGCCCAGCTGCCACCGTTGCAATCGAAGTCATCTTCGCAGCTTTCGGGCACGGGCCAATTGCTCCCCGCCTGCCGCGTCACCGCCGGCGCCTCCGGCGTCACTGGCTGGCCCAGGGTGGCTCCTGGCCACAGCCAAGGCGATCCAAGGAAAAACCAATGGATCCCCACCAGTGGCGATAGGCTACAGGCCATGAGTCATTTTTCTGGTCGTTGCGGGATAGATAATTCTTTCGATCTACTGTGATCTACTGAATCTACTGCATACTTAACTGTATACATCTGTATACCCAATCGCAAAGTGCCTAGAAGACTCCGACCTAGAGTGATTGGACCCATCTGCCATGTCCTGGCCTATTTTGAAAGCCGGACATCCTGAGTGTGTGACTCATATGTTCAAACAAACAGACATTCTCAATTCATGTTGACAAAAACAAAAATTGTCCATCCAAAAAAAATCAAATATCAACCACCTCTCGCCCCTGGTGCTCCTGCAAATTGAAAGCCTTTGCTGGAACCACGTAGACTGAGACCCTGCATGCCATAGGGAACGCTAAGGCGCCCATATGGCACCGCATGGATCTCTGAGGTGGAATGGAAAGTCCTTTGGGAATGGATAGCGACGAGGAATGCCGAGGACTCGCCTCTACAAAGATGGTGAATCATGAGGACAATGGTGCCATTGGCTCATCTTTCTATGTTCATATCGATGGGTTGAACAAGATTCCTTGTATTTTTCAACAACATCGCCTTTGTGGCTTTGAGAATGTACTATGAAGTACCAAAAAGGTGGTGTTCGGGGCCCAAGGTCCATCCAAGCGATTTCTGCCACATTCAGCCACAAACACCTGCCAGGAACCAAGGTGCTGCTTCAAAAGGTCGGTGATGAAGAGTGGCGGATTCTTGATGTCTACGGAGTGGCGCGTCACCTGCTCGGAACTGGGCGGCTGGCACTACCCCAAGCGAGTCAACTGAGGGATGAAATGGGGGAAGAGCTGAAGAGCTCCTAAAAAAACATACCATGTTTCGTCATGTTTCGTCATGTTTAGTGGAAAGCAGATTCCTCTAACTGCCCGTCATGGAGAGAACGTCCATCTTGGGATTCGTCCATCATCGTCAGCACAGATCCACTGCTTGCTGTGCTTGGTGCACCTCCGCAGTCCATGGATCAAACTCGTAGTTTGAATACCCTGCGACGGACAGGGATGGACACGGAGTCACTTGAGAGCAGGCCCGGTTGGGGTGATCAAACATCTTCAAAGATCCAGTTTCCATCAGTTTCTTCAAAGATCTTCAAAGATCCAGTTTCCATCAGTTTCCATTCCTCACCATGTCCCAGATCAAACATGATCAAACTGCCAAAGAAAAGAAAATACAGCTGGGGAGCATTCTGAATTCCAATGTATATCGTACAATGTCCCAGTGGTCATTGCATCATGGGGGCCATTCATTCACCATACCCAGGCGACCCCAGCTGACTGGACCTTCCACAATGAAGGGCGCTTCCCACCTCGGCTGTTTTTCGAACTTGACTCAACATCAGCCAACGGCTCAATGGAAGGAGCATCTCCCACAACCATACATTACAATTACATGTCTGTGACACACACAGTCATCTCAAATCCAAGGGGGTCCGGATTTTCAGGACATCAACAATATCAAGATGACAATGACGTAGCCATCTCAAATCCTCGAATCCCAAAGGTTTCAGGACATTCAAATGGACCCAACACCTCTGAAAATCTGTGGCGCCGGCTCATGATGCACGTTCTGGTGCAAACCCCAGCTCTTCAGAGATGGTGAAAGCATCTCCAGTGCCACATTCATCAGTCCTGCTCAGGCTGGGTTGGTCCAAGGATAGAGGAAAGTGTAGCCCAAATAGAGATATCCATGAGAAAAATGATCACAAAAGTAGACCTTAGTTTTTTTAGGTGCCCTATTTTCAGACAAGCCTCTCTGTTGCTATGAAATCAGCCCTTGATGCGCAGTCCTTTGGGCCAGAGATGTAGGCGCCATCGAACTGAAAGTTGACCTGGGCGACTTGCAGAACACCTGCGACTGCACCAAGCACTGCATCCATCACCCGTGAGCACTTGGAGTCACCTCAAATATCCTCAAATGGTCTATTTGTTGATGTCTCAAAATGCCTCAAGATGCCTAGCTTCACCCTAAAAAAGGGGGCTTGGGGAGCTGATGGCTTTCCACGTTGCCAATTGTGTATTTTCTCAGATTTTTATTCCCAACAGCAGGGCCTGTTGGGTTTCAATCTCTAGGGCTGGGGCTGGCTCGCGGGGACTTGCAGCCTTCAAAATCCGGAATGGAACCCTGGAACCCTGGAACCCTGGAACCCTGG
>Ga0126342_10018398_pt1 | contig 11983 bp, 14 predicted proteins | sample Cyp1metagenome_FD_92528 | JGI IMG/M metagenome (GOLD analysis project Ga0126342, IMG submission 92528) | Coral microbial communities from Lord Howe Island, Old Settlement Bay, Australia - Cyphastrea 1 metagenome | ecosystem: Host-associated > Invertebrates > Cnidaria > Coral ... | reverse complement strand
CTTCCATCATCTTCCATCATCTTCCATCATCTTCCATCATCTTCCATCAACGCAACTTTGATCAACGGCCATTTGGGGATGCCCTACCAGTATCGTCTTCCCGGCCTCCCTTAAATAGGCGCGCTCGTGTTTGCAGCGGTTGATCTGCTGTAGCAGGTCTCCTGCCTTGGATCCGATGTCATCCGATGTCAATGGGTTTTGAGTTAAAATCGAAACAAAAAGGGCCCATGGTGTGTTTACGAGTTTTTTTACCATCAAAACATATCAAAACTAGGGGTTTTCCTGGAAAGAAATCTTAAACCAATCCTATGATTGTGTGAATATGATGATAAAGCAATGATTTGAAACTGGATGGTGGCATGTGTGATCTGTTGTGTCTTAGGTATCAACCCTCCTAAGCCGTAACCCTTCAAGCCGCAATAGTAGGGATACAAATATTTGTTGTTTCCCATGTTCAAATGGATATAGCCAGTTTCTGCTAAATCAACTAATAGGGGTCCTCTAAAAATCACTTCAACACCAAGTAGAACACATAGAACAATTCAGAGCAAATGCATAACAAAGTCTACACATCTCTACTGTTCAAAAGGCTCGACATGTAGATAGAACAGTAATGAACAGTATAGAACCCAACTTTTCAACAAACAAAATAAGCCTGGCTTATTGTGTGACTGATCATAATCACACGACCTTCGTAAAAAAAAAGCTCTGCAAGAACTACTCCTTTTGACTCACGACAACTTCGTGTTGAAAACATCAAACCGTACATAATATATTAAGATATACTAAGCACATACCACTGAATCCCAATCATACGCACGTCTCAAAACATCTAATTAAGTCTATCTAGTTTTCTAGTTGATTACAGTTGATGTTAGTTGATAAACAATGGAAAGAAACAAAACCACCGATCAGCTTGTAAGTCTGAGCCTTTTCTTTCGCAGCTTTAAAGTCGGTCTTTGCACAGTGACGCAGCTCGGGGTCGCGTCCGGACGGGGGCCCCGTGCTGGCGCCGCCACTTGGTGTGAAAATGCGAAACAAAATTTCTCAGTCTTCCTGCCGGTCTGGCCGAAGGTTGAAACACATGGGGGCAAAGCATGGCAAAGCATGTGTTCAAAGTAAGGGGATACAGTTTCCAGCATAATTCATACAGACATACAAAGGCCACCAAGAAGCACGTATCAAAACTGAAAGACCTTTTTGATGGACCCATTTTCACAGCCAAACATCCAATGACTGAAAGTCGGCCATCCTGAATGTCCTGGATGCGAGCTTCTTACTGCCTGTTTCCCCCAAAACCTCTGGCAAGAACGGCATGATATTTCTCAATTTATAGATGACTTTAAAGAACTACTTTTCAAAGCGGGAGATGTTATACTGCCATTCTTCATTAGTTAAAAACATGCCCTCTGGTAATCAAACATTGCAATTGAAAATACACCATTTATATAATCATTTATGGATGATTTTCCCAGCTATAAACCTGCATTTATGAATATTTTCCAGCCACGTTTGACACCGGAGGGTATCAACGAAGCCCGCGGACCACGCGCTTCCACCAAACGCCTCGTCGTCGTCGTCATCCGGAAGCTCCTCCTCCTGCAAGAACCTTGACGCAAGAAGCTTGACGGGCAACTGGTTGGTGGCTAAAGCTGTAAATAACAATGCACAAATAGTAGTGGGCAGTTTTGCATTTTTGGGTGTGTTCCCCGCTTATATATCCCGTGAAAAAAATCTTGTTTGGGGTGGCTGGGTGGTTGCGTATAGTATTTGCAGCACTTGGATCATCATGGATCATGTATCATCATGGATCGTGATGGATCATTATTCGACATGAGAATGGAAAACCATGGAAAACCAAACCTGTTTGAAAACATACCAGGTAAGGTAAGGCTGATGGATACTGGAGGCAATTACCCTTATTTACCCTGAATATGCTTGGGAACCCCATGAAAACCTTATGTCATATATGTTTGAAAGCAAAGCAAAATGGCAGATTGTCTATACCGACGTTTTACAGATTGCCAGAAAGTAAACGTCATCACAAGATATCCACATATCACCATTGATGAGCCAACACGGTACAAAACTCTCCCTGGGTTGATTCCAGCGAACAACAAACAACAAACCATCGTCGATGTCACCCAAAGCAAGGGAGTTTCTTAAAATATTCCCTGAAAACAGTTCGATACTGGGATACATGGATCAATCAAATAGGTGGAAAAATATAGCAAAATTTGATTTGGCATTGAACTGATGGACCATCGTCCAGGATTCCCTGTCATCATGGCGTTTTTTTTTCGGCCATGCGGCTGCAATGTTTGCCTTCCCGATTGATCACGGCTATTCAATTCTTCAACCTCCTAAAATAAGGTTGGTTGATCATGGAAAAAATGAGAAAAGCACACCAGTGGAACCAAAAGGAAACAACAAAAGAAGGCCACACAAACATCTTTCACCTTTTGGTTTGCAATTGATCGATGCCCTCCAACCCATCAAACATATGAACATCATCTATGATCAGTTTAAACTAGTTTAAAACCATATTAACGAGTTACTTAAGGATCTCCGAGAGGAGAAAACAAGAACAACACCAACGAAAAATCTGCGCAAATCCAAACCCATCAACCAAACAAAGTCCACTTCAACCCTTGAGGCCCTTGACCCAAGATTTCTTCAAAGCCACAGCTTCTCGTTGATGGCGGCCGCATCCTCGTTGCTGCCGCGCGCCGCCGGGTCCGCGGCCTCGTCGTCCTCCGCGTCCTCGGCCTCGGCGCCGTCGTCTTGGAGCTCGGAGGCCACGCCCTTGGTCTTGCCGTCGTTCTCCTCCTCTCGAAGAGCAACAAACACGACACATATCCACTGCATACATGTGTATACATCGCATATATATATACTATATATTATTATTATTATTAAAATTATATATTATTATAATTATATATTATTATATACATTAATATGAATTTCTGTGTGTGAGTGACAAATCGACATAATCATTCATAATTTATAATAGGTGGAATATGCTGGGTTGGGCAACAAACACGATTGTAAAACCAATCAGCATGCAGCGCTTCCAACTACCATAGGGCTTCTCACTGACGGACTGCTCACGCAGGAATGGTGAATGGTTGTTTTAAGCAGTCGCGAAGCCCAGCGGTTAATAACCATCTAAAAACAGGAACTTTTTTGTAAAAATATATAAAATGGACATCTGAATGAATCTTGGTCGGAGCATGTTGGAACCTGCTGGGATGGGGGCCGATCAGTGAGGTGCTGCGCTGCTCTCAGGATTCCCAAAGACATGCCGAAGTCAACAACCATCAAAGTCAAAGAAAACAACATGAGACATGTTCGTCATTAACAGTCAAGGATGTCAAATACATGCATGGCAAATAGTAGCGCTACTTCCAACATCTTTATCGTTAAGCTTTATCTGCTCCATCAAACTGGCAGGAAAAAAAGCCACATACCAACCAAACCAGCTGGATCAGGTGCCCAGGATTTCCAGAAAATTATAGGCATGGTGGCACATGTGACACATATATGATAGTCACAACACCTCAGCTGATCATCTGTTTGCATCCTTGGATAAAGCAAACCACATCCCCAGTGATCATCCATATGTACTAGCAACAAAGAGGCGCAAATGCCGGGAGCTTCATGGTTTTGCGGGCTGCGGTCCTCCTCAGGAGGATCTTCTTCTCGTTCATCGTACTCATCTGCAGACCTATGGAAGGATGGCATCATCGGCATTCAACCCCAGTGCGGTGACACCACCGAACTGATGGTGAAGACTCGCCCAATCATCAACGTGGTGCTTGAGAAGTCCTTGATAAAGCCCAACTATGAATTTGGGGAGTCACCTTTGGGTGGGCTGAACCCCGACGGTAGCACTCAAGTATTCAATGCCTCGGAAATGTTTTGCCTTAGCTGTTCATAGCACGTTTGGTATTGAAGCCTTCTGGTTCATACAAATGGAAACACTTGCTGGTTGGTGCTTCCCGAACATATAAAACAATCAGCTCATCCTCAATATGGCCATGGGCCAAAACCCTGTGCGCATGGCGAATATCAAATAGGTGGAAACTGGATCTTCATCCTGAATTATAGTACAATGAGTTTTGATCCATCTCCGTTATCGAAATCATTTGGAACTGCCAAAAACTTTTAAGCCGCAAAGAATTCATAGACTGACTATACGCCTTTGATATCCTGTGATCATGGCATTGGCATACCAGGATGATCTAGGATGGAATGTCCCAAACAATTGAAACGTCCGCGAATGTACAGTACCTAAGGTTCCCTTTATAAACAAAAACGAGTCGGTTTTGTCTGGTCTTCCAACAACTGATGGTTTCACTCTTGTTTTGCAAAATATCAGAGCACAAACCTGTTCTACAATCTACAGTTAAACCCACACTGGGTTTACTGTTCTCTACACCTCAGTTTGTACGTTGTTGTTAAATCAATTGCTTCATACTCCCTTATCAATCCGTATTTCAATGAGAGTACCCTCTGGTAAACTAACATAACTATGGAAAATCACAATTTTTAATGGGAAAACTCACTATAAATGGCCATTTTCAATAGCTATGTTAATTTACCAGAGGGTAATTTGCTTGATCAGGACCTTGCTCGCTTTGTTACCAGGATCATCCCAGCTGCATGAAATATCCGGTGAACGGAGGGATCGATGAAGGGAGTCATGGTTGCATCCCTATTCCAGACAAAATGGAGAGCCAAAGAGCTACGCATCGAATTTACCAACCACATAATCTGGTGTGTGGTGCAATTTCACCATCTTGAAAAATGATGGAGTTCGTCAATGGGAAGGATGACATCCCATATATGAAATGGAAAATAAAAGCCATGTTCCAAACCACCAACCAGTTATAATATATATATATATATATATATCACATTATATAACCCCCCTGTTACTATGGATAGTTAATAAAGTTACATTGGTGGTTTATAACATCCTCTGTGATATTAATCTGGTTAATATGTACAGATCCCATCCTTTAAAGATTCAGAACACCCCCTGTGGAGCCCAAAAATGAACAGATCCAATACTAAGCAAGGCTCTCGTATGGGGATTCCGGGATGCATGGGGTGCATTTATTCATACCTGGAAAAAGCAACATACCCTCTGGTAAACTATGGAAAATCACAATTTTTCATGGGTAAATCAACGAACTAAATGGGCAATTTTCAATAGCAAACTGTTATGTTTGTTTACCAGAGGGTATATATGGTTTCACTGGTTGGTGGTTTGGAACATTTGGATTATTTTTCCATATGTTGGGGATAATAATCCCAACTGACGAGCATATTTTACCAGGCCGGGTATTTCGTTTGGAACTGAATGTTGGCCTAGGTGACGAGGCCTACCCCAGTGAAACGATCATGGCCAGGGCGCACAGCACCCTCTTCGTCTTTGAAAAGTGACGCGTCCTCAGGTGGTTGAAATCACCAAATCGACCCACAGGGAGGAGGGGGTATGGGCATGATCCCGTCCCCCTATCAAAAATCTCGAAAACATGGTTCAGTAGGATCTATACTATCTATACCATTGAAGTAGTATAAGAAATATCAGGGAGAGGGGGTTCACCAACCAACAAACACGGGATCTTTCCCAACAAGACATCCGCTGGGACACTGGCTGGCATATGGTGAATTGGGGAAATCTGTGGTCAAATAGATAATCGAATCCACATTATCCACATTAAACGATTATAGGAAACCATGATTGCCCTAATAACTAACATAGATGTGGAAAACCAATGCTTTCCGTAGGAAAATGATCTACTTCTATGGTGGATCTTTATGGATTTTGCAGATCGGCAACGTTTACCCCAGGGATCCCCAAGGCTTCGTGGAAATGGATGGGCCCAAGCATCGTAAGTGAACAAATCTCGTCCACTCATGCCGACCAAGCCTGGCGAGTTGAAAGAACGCTGTTCTTCTATTTGAGTGCCTGTTGTTGCTGGTGGTGCTGGTGCAAATATGAAATGCATACACAGCAATACATGTATATATATATATATACACATACATGTACATATAAATGAATATGCATGTGTTTATATATTTGTAATTATATATTCATTCATTTATATTCACATATTGTAAAATGTATTTATCTGTTTTTTTGTATGTGTGTGTGTTTGCATATATGTTTGTATATGTATGTCTATGAGTTTTTGCGTGCGATGTGTGTGTGTGTAGTGGTAAACGCAACGTTAAGTTACACCTGTTTTAACCACTTGGGGGGCTGAGCCTCAAACAGATTGTCAGAATTTTAGCGCGTGGAATGCCTTCCATGTAGAAAACAATCCCAGGTGGGTCATAGCACCAGCAGAATCCATCATTGGGATCCAGAATCCATCATTAAACCATCTTAAACCAACTAAAACGTCACTGAGCCATAACATCCTCCAGCCTTACTTATCCAATGGTTTCTTCAGTGGTTTATCTGGTGGTTATCAGCATTTCTACAATGTGAGGCCCCCCAGTTATAAGTTGGTTTATAGCCCCAGTAACTATAGTTATAAGTATCATAAACCACAGTTATTGGAGTTACAAACCAACTTAGATATCTTGGGGGCCTCACATTGTATATAAATATGCTCAAATGTCAGTTTGGCTGGTAACCTCACCTTTTATCCCTTTTCAAAGGCATCCACAAATTGTGACTCTAAGATAAGACACATGGACCAATGCGGCCTGATCATCCCATCATCACGAGAGAATCATAATTGACTGGGCTTATTACCCTCTGGTGATTTAACATAGCCATGGTATAGATGGCCCATAGAAATAGATGTTCTTTTCCATGAAAAATGGTGATGTTCCATAGTTATGTGACAGTTTACCAGAGCCCAAAAATGGTGGATGATCATCCCCTTTCAATGGGAAAAACCGCGATGATCCCCCACTCCAAACACCTTTGGTGCCACCGGTCTTTTTGGCATTCTCGAGACGTTCCTGCTCAACACCTGGGCGACAGAATCTCTCATCCTAATCATAGTCCTATGATGTCCTATGGCATGGGAAGCCAAAGTGAACCTAGGGGGAACCATTTCTACATAACCCATAGGATCCATGGTGCTGGTATATATACTAACATTGGGGGTATATTGATGGTAAATGTTACCATATATAGCATACATGGATCCTATGGGTAATAGATCCTGGTTGGTGGTGCAATCACAATCTTGAAAAATGATGGAGTTCGTCAATGGGAAGGATGACATCCCATATATGAAATGGAAAATAACAGCCATGTTCCAAACCACCAACCAACAGTCCTATGATTTCCTATGGCATGGCAAAAGTGAACAAATGCAAGGAACCTGGGGTTCTTGGCTTTGCGGTTATTAGTTATTAGTGGAAAAAATAACGCCAATTGGATTTCATCATGCCAGGGGCCCAGCGATAGAGAATCGGCAGGTGGCGAACCGCTCCAGACAGTATGCCGTGGTTAAATTGTTCAAAACGTAAAGCATATGAGACTGACCTGAGATACCCTTGTCAAAACAGGCTAGCATCGAGCCGGGTAATAGTTGGTTTCCTCATGCACGGTGGGCTCAAATAATAACCAATTAAACAACTTATCACCTTGCTGTAAACTCTAAGGATTGTAGTAGATTCGTTTGAGGAAACTTTTGAATATACGTATTTGAATGGTGTGTACCATCAAACATGGATTGTAATTGATGATTCTTGTGTATTTTTCTGATTAAGCCAATTCTGGAAAAATAGCAATAACACGCAATAGCCGCTTTATTTTGGTTTCTGTGATGCACCGGGATATCATTATCACTCACAAGAAACGACGATCACCGACCATGGTGACTAATGAGGAAGACCGCTGCATCACATCACTTGTCACAAGGCTTCAGATTGGACTTCCGTCAACCCAAATTTGGGCAAACATGTCGATTCAATGAATGATATATTGTCATACATAAACGCGGAATTGTGTATATATATACATATTTATAGTGAATATGTTAATATAGTATAATATAGTAATATAATGCAATGTAGCTGGTTTCGAATTTTCAGTGCATGGGCGTTTCATGGTTTGCCAAGACACGCTCTAACCGCTCAGCCTCACGTTTCTCCTGCGACAGGTACACATGGACACCGGGGTCATGGGACATCTGAAGCACCAAATACCTCAACTGTTAATGTCCCAACAATGTTTACCAATGGAAAATCGAAATATGGGTAATGTCCAACACCAATGGACATTCCAACTTAAAAAATGTGTTTACTCATTGTTTGGTGGACAAAAAACGCGTGGCTGAATAAAAACCCTCCATTTATAGAGGAATGTTCCACTGCCATTGCCGTGAATACTCGCGGCTAATCCAAACCTGATGGGAAAGTCATTTCACACAAAATCCCAACTGCTACCCTCTGGTAAACTGTCACATAACTATGGAAAATCACCCATGTTTCATGGGAAAACCCACTATAAATGGCCATTTTCAATAGCTATGTTAAATTACTGGAGGGTATGTTCACTCTAAATGTGGGAAGTCCAAACCAACTTGATGGGGTTCCCGTTCGTTTTCATGCTGTTGGCTACCCCATGAGACCCAGTGTCCATGTCCATCAATACCCGCATTCTCGCTGGCTCAAACACATTTCTTGCAAAGTATCGTGGTGGGCAACCAAATAGGCCAAGTAATTGCCCAGTTGAATGTGCATCTGAGTTGTGTCTGGTTCATAACCCAAATGGAGCTATGGATTCTATGGATACCCTATAATATCCAAAAATAAAAATAACAATAATTAAGAATGATTGTATATATACCTACTGAACCAAATACCTACTTGTTTTAGGGTCAAAAACAAATAGTCTTTGCTCTATGTTTTGAAAAAATACCTGGAAATTTTGAAATAACATGCTCAACAGTATCTGTTTTTTAACCCGTAATTTGGCCGTAATTTAACAGTAAAATTCCGTATTTTACCCGTAAAACCCCGTAATGGAGAGCCTTCCTCTGAAATACCTGCTTATTTCTAAAAAACTGGGAATTTTCGGCAACCCAAAAAATGTGGGCATTTGGCTTACTATAGGTATATATATATATATCGTTAAATGAATGTGTATTTATATATATATAATTATATATATATGTGTGTGTTTGTTGTTATATTTATACTTATTAAATAAACAGCTCATAATATATATATATATATATATAATTTTATCTATGCATATTTTAAAATATATCATGACTATCTCATGATCGCGTTCATAAAGCGCCACTTCCCGTCCGTCCGTAAAACACCGGCGTCCTTCCATGCCTTGAAGGTCTCCAGAGTAACGGGAGTTCCACCTGTGGCATGATAAACTGGTTGGTGGTTGAGCCACCCCTCTGAAAAATATGAAAGTCAGTTGGGATCCCTATGGAAAAATGATCCAAATGTTCCAAACCACCAACCAGTCTAAGTTTTCACCTGCTTCCCATTTTTTGCTGGTTCTTGTCCACTTTCTGGTGAAAACTCACCAGGCAGCCGCACACGCATGCACCTGGTGGTAGCGCAGCCCGTCGTTCCTCGATGATTTCCTCAATGGGTCGGGAGTCCGGGGCCACTTCAGCTTCCACGTCTTCTAGACCTTGGCCATGGGCGATCTCTGGAAAGTTTGGGGATCCCAACTGGGAAATCTAGGGAAACTATGAGAAAACCCGTGGCTAACAACCATTGGATAGCCAAAAATATAGACAAACACTGACTTGAGACTTGGCACTGATATTTTTGGTCACTTCTTTTCGAACATGTGGATCCTCCAACAAATTACTGTCCTTCTGATCAGGAGAATTTAAGGGACAATCCACTGCCGTTTCCGACAATTCCCACCACACTCAAATTCAATGATGAAACCGATGACTTTGAGTTTCTAGATATTGAATTATCGTTTGACCGAAAGATTATCAACGAGAAACTCATTCTAGATACATATTTTTTGTTTTAAAACTTTCAATGTCTTGGTTTTGATGGGACATGGTGAGCTGGATTTTTTTCGGACGCGCATGAAACTCCCCAAACCAATTCTCGGAAAACTTGGAAATCAAACCTATTTCAACAACTGACCCCAAAATTGGATGACCCATGTTTTTTTTTGAAACCAGTTGGCACACGCAACGGGTCAAACTTGAAGGCCCTTTTCGGGACCAGCGACCAGCGACCACAAATATCCACAAATGGAGACAATGTGCACTCAATGACCATAGCAATGTTGAAATGAAACCAGGATTGATGGTCAGACTCTAGAATGCATAAGGGACGTTCCAACATGTTCCAACCATTTGTCAATAAATATGCGTTTCTGGCTTTCCTTATCATATGTTTTCCCCTTCGCTAAGCATCAATGTGAATTTGAGGGGGCAAGAACGGTGGAAACGAAGACGCTGCGACAAATGGATGTCTATGGCATTCATTGCCAGATGAGAAGGTAACTCCCGACAAAATGGACATAACATGTTGCTAAATGCAACTGACCCAAGTGGTAGTAGGAAATGAACATGAATTGAGGTATAACTCACAAGAAACCCACAAACCTATGAATGGATATGGATGGGTTTCACCTCTCACTGCGCCTCCCAGTTTTTTCCCCACCCCCAGGGCGTGCCATGGCACATCGAATGGTGGGGTTGGTGCTGTCAGGATCGTCGACCCAAAAGACCTTGTCATGGGCCTTGATGAAGAGGAGCAACTGCAGGATCTTGAAGGCATCCTCAGCTCGGGGCCACCAATGATCCAATCAATGCCCCAGGGATGGTCGCGGCTACAACCCTGACACCTCAAGATCCTCAAGCAAGTCTACAAACAGTATAATCACACATGATGGGATAATTATATGCCCCGCAGTCATGAAGACTTCACCAAACAGAAATGAACCATACCATCAGGTGCAACGAACATCCAGGCCGAGAAAAACATGAGATAGAAACAACTGGCAATGAGCCGACACAATGTGCCAACAGGATCCAACAGGAATTTTTGGATCTCAGAACTGGAGCGTTTCAAGAACAATGCTTCCATCAAGCAGAACATGTTTCATACATGTTTGAAATGGAGTCTTTGACGAGCCTTGCAAAAGGCACGTTCAAGTTTGGAGTTTCCAGCCAATCCTGTCAGTAATTGATCGGGGTGTGTGCCCACCCTCTACATCTTTGCCTTGAATTACACAGCCAAAAATGAAGCACACTGTTATTGCTTTGTCTCGATAGTTGCTTACGAAAATTCAGCAGATTCACAAAGTCAACAGAAACCATTCGAAGAACTAGTGGATGCTGCAACATGGTATGACCATGGTGATAACCTCCAGAAGCTGCACTATCATCCCTGTTTCCCCGTGGTCATCCACTAAAATTAATGTTCACCCAAATGCTGCACGAATGCTGAACATACCCTCTGGTAAACTACCATAGCTATGGAAAATCACCATTTTTCATGGGTAAATCCACTATTTCTATGGCCATTTTCAATAGCAAACTCTTAGTTTACCAGGCCGGGTACTGGCACGCCCTGGCACGCCGAGGTGCAGCATGTTTGGTTTTCAGGGCCTGGATGATGGGATGACCGCCAATTTCCGACATTCGAATGCCAGTTTTGGGGTTCGTCAGGCGGATGGTGTTGGCAACTCCTTCGATGATGTCCTTCTTCTCCTCGATCCATGGCCACGGACACAAAATCATGGGGCAACAGCAACTCTACCCTCTGAAAAACGTTTACATAACTATGGAAAATCACCACTTTTAATGGGTAAATCCATGTAAATCCACTTTTGCTATGGCCATTTTCAATCGCTATGTTAAATTACCAGAGGGTGTACACTCTGGTAAACTAACGTGATGCAAATTTCCCGCGTATAACGATAGGTTTTTCCACGTTAGGTATGTGTAAAATGGCCATATCCCGATGATAGCCACGTTAGTTGCGTCCTCCTTTTGAT
>Ga0126342_10018397_pt1 | contig 11983 bp, 8 predicted proteins | sample Cyp1metagenome_FD_92528 | JGI IMG/M metagenome (GOLD analysis project Ga0126342, IMG submission 92528) | Coral microbial communities from Lord Howe Island, Old Settlement Bay, Australia - Cyphastrea 1 metagenome | ecosystem: Host-associated > Invertebrates > Cnidaria > Coral ... | reverse complement strand
AAACGCAGGATATTTTGATGGTCGGTGGCCTATCTTGGGGCTATGTTGGCCTATCTTGAGGGCAATGTTGGCCCATCTTGGGGGCTATGTTGGCCCTTCTTGGGGCTATGTTGGCCCATCTTGGGGCTATGTTGGCCCATCTTGGGGGCTATGTTGGCCCATCTTGCGGCTATGTTGGCCCATCTTGGCGCCTATGTTGGCCCATGTTGACCCATCTTGAGCCACAAGATCCGAAAAATGGGAAAAAATGGGAAGAGCACGAAACACCGTAAAACGCGGGAGTTTTTGGCCAGACGGAGTGGGTCGGCGGCAGGGGGCGGCAGGGGCGGCGGCCCCTCTCTCCTACGGAGAGGAGAGAACTGCCGTACGGCAAGGACACGGCCAGGGGGCCCCTGGCCGGATAAGGGCTGCCGCCCCCTGCCGCCGACCCCTGGCATCTCCTGAACAAGGAGAGCCCTGAGAACCCCGAACAGGGGTTATTTTTTTGTTCCATGTGTAGAGTGTGGTGGAGTGTGTAGTGCGTGGAGTGTGGAGTGTGGAGTGTGGGGTGTAGAGTAAGGAGCGTGGAGTGTAAAGTGTGGAGTGTGGAGTGTGCAGTGGGTAAAGTGTAGAGTGTAGAGTGTAAAGTGTGGAGTATTAAGTGTGGAGTGTAGAGCGTGAGTGTGGAGAGTGTCAAGAGTAGAGTGTAGGCTGTAGAGTGTAAAGTGGGAGTGTGAAGGGCAGAGTGTATAGTGTGGAGTGTAAAGTGTAGAGTGTGGAGTCAGAAGTGTGGAGTGTACAGTGTAAAGGGCGGAGTGCGAGGTGTAAAGTGTGGAGAGTGTCGTGTGTAGAGTGTGGAGTGTAAAGTAAGGAGCGGAAAGTGTAAAATGTGGAGTCGAAAGTGTAAAGGGTGGATGTGGAGTGTAATGTGTAGAGTGTGGCGTGTACAGTGTGGAGTCTGTGGAGTGTAGAGGCCCCAAAGCTTTCAGAAGGTTCCCAGAAGCTCCTAGAAGGCGCCCAGAGGCTTCCAGAAGCCCCTAGAAGTTTTCAGAAGCTCCCAGGGGCTCCCGGATGGTTCCCAGAAGGTTCCCAGAAGGTTCCCAGAGGCTACCAGAAGGTTCCCAGAAGATTACCAAAAGGTTCCCAGAAGGCTTTCAAATGGTACCCAGAAGGCTCTCAGAGACTCCCAGAAGCTTTCAGAAGCTTTTAGAAGCTCCCAGAAGATTCCCAGAAGCTCCTAGAGGCTCCCAGGGGCTACCAGCAGGTTCCCAGAAGGCTACCAGAAAATTCCTAGAAAGGTTCCAGAAGCTTGCCAGAAGGTTCCCAGAACGTTTTCAGAAGGCTCCCAGAAGGCCCCCCGAAACTACCAGAAGGCTCTCAGAAAGCTCCCAGAAGGCCGCCAAAAGTTCCCAGAAGGTTCCCAGAAGGCTGTCAAAGGCTCCCAGAAGTTGCCAGACGGCTCCCAGAAGGCTCCCAGAATGCTTCCAGAAGCTCCCAGAAGCTCCCAGAAGGCCTCCAACAACAACGGCAACGAAGGAGGAGAACACAGACCGACAAGAGGATCAATCCATGCTTCATTTTGACACGTAAGAGAAAGACCACGGTGGTGGTGATCGGATAACCACGTTAAACACCGATTCAAATGTCACAATGTACAGGAGAAAGAACCCGACCGTGGTGATCGGATAACCACGTTAAACACCGATTGGAAACAGATACGTAGACCAAAGCCTGAAAACACAAGTTGTAACAGAAAACAAACAAGGAGGAAAAACGCAAAGGACGAGAAAACAGCAATAAGGAACACACAGCAAAGACAGAGCAGAACACGAAACGAAACGAACAAGACAGAAGTGCTTCAACACTAGTCACTAGTCACTGAACACCTCACGCAAACACGCACAGTACGTCACTCGTCCGTTTCCCTTTTGGCTCAGCACGCGGTTTGGTCGCTCAACGCATTCCTGCAGGCCGGGAACGGCTCCACCGAACCACACACCAAATGACAAACGACTCACAGCCCACACGAAAAACACACGCCCGCACACTCCATGCACCCCCGTCTCCGCTAGGACCGATGCGCCTTGGTAGGGACTTGGCAGGGATCCTCAGCTAGACCTGGGTGTCAGAGAAGGAGGAAGGAGGTAGCAGGAGTAATAGGAACAGGAGGTAAAAGGAAAAGGAGCAAGACCAGTGGATGGCAGGAAGTTGTGAAGGGGTGGGCTACGGCCCCCCCCCAAAGGAAAGAGCTCCCCCCGAGCAGGGGGGGAGAGGGAGTTTCGGGGGGATAGCCCCCCGACCTCCTCCCCTGGCTGGGGGGGATAGAGGTCCCCTTGGCGTCACTGCGCCACCCCCATAATTTTGACTTTTTTCGCCCCCGGCGCCGCGCAAAACAGCAGCGTCGACGACTTCCAACGCTTTTCGCCGTTTCCCCGCGCAAAAAAAAAGGTCCCAAAATGCTTGACTTTTGTAGGTTTTGCGATTTTCCGTTTCTTCCGTTTGCCGCGTCTTTTGCTTCATTTTGCGCTCCGCGGGCGCCGCGCCAAAAAATAGAAATGAAGAAAAACAGGGGCAGGGGGTCGCAAAAGAAAAAAAACGAAAAAGAAACGAGCTCCGAAAAAAAATCGAATTTTACCGTCATAATTTCGCTTTGTGCGACGGTTCGGCGGCGGTTTCGGATAGTTCCCATGCTACTTTGCAGGGTTTTATCAAATTCTGAAATGGCTGATATGGTTCCTCCAGCATTTTGTAGAAGGTCCATACAGTTCTAGATACCGCTCAGCTGCTCAACATGAAAGAGGCCAGAAAAGGTCCCAATATATGCAGATATACCCCCAACCATTTCATGATGCTCAGGAGGCCGCGCGCTGGCGCGCTGCGGCTGGCGGCTGCCGCGGCGGGCGCGGGCTGGAGACCATTGGCGCCCTGTGCGAGACGCCTCTTTTTTGAAAAGCCGCAAAAGCCGGCCAAATTACTGAAAAGCCGCAAAAGCCGGCCAAAATACCGAAAAGCCGCAAAAGCCAGCCAAACTACTAAAAGATATATTGAAAAATAAAAATTAAATTGATTAGTAAATAAAGATAAATGAACTTATGTATACACATATATATTTATAAAAATATCTGTATATAAATATAAATATATATATATAATTATATATATATAAAGATAGCTGTATATATTTATGTATCTCTACAAGCCGGAAGAACATTGTGTCAGGGATCGAAGATGAACATGACCCAGTTGGGAAGTGAAACGCGCCAACGAGTCTGCTTCGTTTAAACCTAGGCGGGGAGGAGGGCTGCACTTCGTTTAAACGTGAATGTACTTCCGTGTGGTTTTTATCCCCATTACGCAGTGTTGCTTCGTCCGTTGTATATCTTTACAGCGTCGTAGGATTCCAATATCTGTCGAGCCTCTTCAATCGTTCAACTGCGCGCCATTAAAAAAAAACATCATTGAGCTGTATCTCAAGAGCTTCAAGGGCTTCCGTCTATAGGAGTCTGACGAGGGGGCACGTATACATATCCTAAGCGACCGCGCCTGTAGAACATATGTAAAACTCAAATGAAGCATACACATTTAAGTTGGAACGTGTGTGAGGCCTATGTGAAGCGTATGTGCAGCGCAAGTGAATATATATATATATATATATGTGAGCCGTATGCGAAACATATGTGAAACGTATGCGAAACACATGTGACGTACTAACGCATTGTGCGACTGGATTGCGTTGCGCCTATGGTACGCGCGTTTTTAAAAAACATAAATAGAGGCATAAACAAAATGCAAGCGAGAACGCGAACACATTTTACAACGTTTGTGTTTTTATATGTATATGTTTGTGTGTTTTCAATACCGGGAAACATAAGACCTTATTTTGGGCAAATAGGACCTTATTTTATCCCTTACGTAAAAGAAATGTAAACATAAACGCAGAGAAAACAACTGGTAGCCGCAATTTCTGGATATGTCGGAAAATGTGTTTTGTTTGGGTATTTGAAGCCGTTTGTGTGCACGCACACGCAAGCCAGTCCAAGAAGGGCTCTATTATGAAAGCCTTTGATATCCCACTAAATCATGATGGGTTCGGTTCATTTTACAAAGATGTCAGGTGACATATATATTTTTATGATATTGTCTTTGTGTTTTTCTTACCGCGGCGATAGCTTCACGAGCGATTGTAGATTTGTAAGCAGCGCGTTTGAAACTAACCTGTTCCATAGCGTTGATTTTTCGCGGGTGCTTTTGGTTTGTTGTCAGTTCTGATAGACAGACAGACAAACAGACAGACAGACAGACAGATAGATAGATAGGGAGGTAGCGGTAGCTAGGTAGATAGATAGATAGATAGATAGATAGATAGGGAGGTACCTAGGTAGATAGATAGATAGATAGATAGACAGATAGATAGATAGATAGATAGATGGATGGGTAGGTAGGTAGGTAGGTAGGTAGGTAGGAAGATGTGTAGATGGATAGCTAGATAGATAGATAGATGGATAGATGGATGGGTAGGTAGGTAGGTAGCTAGGTAGATAGGTAGATAGAGAGGTAGCTAGGCAGAAAGAAAGAAAGAAAGATAGATAGATAGATAAATAGATAGATAGATAGATAGATAGGCAGATAGATAGATAGATAGATCAGTAAGTGTAACGAACGAAAGAAAGATGGAGAAATAGCTAGACGGGTAGGTAGGTAGGTAAGTAGGCAGACAGATTGACAGATGGATAGATAGGCCGACAGACAACAGATGAATTGACAGATAGGCAGAAAAGGAGACAGACAGATACGCAGATAAATAAATTGATAGGTAGGTAGGTAGGTAAGTCGTCAGAGAGAGAGATAGATGGATAGATAGGTAAATAGATGGATGCATAGATGGATGCATAGATAGATAGATAGCTAGATAGATAGATAGGTAGATAGGTAGGTAGATAGATAGGTAGATAGATAGGTAGATAGAAAGATCGGTTAGAGAACTGCGCATAGGAATGTATATAGGCAAAAGGGTAGGGGGATTGGTAATTGAATAGACGGGTAGCTGTCAAAGAATCGGACACAAGGCAGGATGTAATTTTACTCATCTACATTGACATTAAAATCACCCCGGCAGGAGACCCCAAACAGTAAGCAGTTGGGACTATAAAGGAAAAGGCGGAAAGAACTTGAAACCATCAGCAGCTGCAAGCTAGCAGGACCAGAGCGGCCCGAGCAGTGAAAAGAAGAGATAGCAGGTCAGATTCTGAGGTTTCCTGGTAAGATCTGCATTTAAGAATTCTATCAGATTTCTCTCTATGCAGATCTCTTTAATAGGCCTTTTGGCAAGAGCCCTGGACAGCTTCCTGTAGGAGATTTCATGACTAGATCCCTCTCTGAAATCCCTGAATATTTTTTGGTTAAAATCTCTCTTGGCAAGATGTATGTAAAAGACTTCTTGACAAGATCTCCGTAACAGATACCAATGCATTTTTTCTATATACGGTCTCCATACGAGGTGTCCCGACAAGATCTCTGTACGAGATCTCTATAAAAGGTCTCTGAACAAGATCTCTGTAACGGTCTTCTTGGCAAGATCTCAACAGATCTCTGTGCAATGTCTCTATGTAAGATTTCTTTCTAAAACCTCTGCGCAAGCTCCATAGAAGAGTTCTCTTGGCAAGATTTACGTAAGAGACCTCTTGGTAAGATCTCTGCAAAAAAATTCTACGCAGTGTCTTTTGTATAAGATTTCCAGGAGAAGTGACCTGGCAAGACCTCTGCGCAAGATCTTGGTAAGAGGTCTCTTGGCAAGACTAGGGAAGCGATCTCCACAAAGGATCTATGTAAGGTACCTGCCTTTCAAGTTGGTTCCAGGGAACCTCTTCAAAAGGAACCTCTGCCACTACCAGCTGCTACCTCTCACAAAGAAGCAGAACGTAAGGTACCTCCCTCTCAAGTTGGTTCTACGGAACCTCTTCAACAGGAACCCCTGCTACTACCAGCTGCTACCTCTCACAAAGAAGGAGAACGTAAGGTACCTCCCTTTCAAGTTGCTTCTAGGGGACCTCTTCAAAAGGAACCTCTGCTACTACCAGCTGCTATCTCTCAAAGAAGGAGAACGTAAAGTACCTCCCTTTCAAGTTGCTTGTAAAGAACCTCTTCAAAAGAAACCTCTGCTACTACCAGCTGCTACCTCTACCCCCGACAAAGACGGAGAACGTAAGGTACCTACCTTTCAAGTTTCTTCCGGGGAACATCTTCAGAAAGAACCTCCGCTACTATCAGGATGCTAGGGTTAACGGATGTTAGGGTTAGAGGGTTTTAGGGTTCAAGGATGTTAGGGTTAAAGAGTTTTAGGGTTAACGGATTTTAGGGGTAAAGGAGGTTAGGGTTAAAGGTATTTTAGAGCTAAAGGATGTTAGGGTCCAGTTAGGGTTAAAGGGTTTCAGGGTTAAAGAAGGTCAGCGTTAAGGTTTTGCTGCCACTCAAGCCTTCAAGGTTTTGGAGGCTTCACCCTCCGGTCAGGCCTGGGCAAAAACCCTAAGCTGCTGTGCCTTGGAGCCTTGGAGCCTTGGAGCCTTGGAGCCTTGGAGCCCTTGGAGCCCTTGGAGCCCTTGAACCTCTTGACCCCCTTGCAGCCCCTTGAAACCCTTGAACCATTTGAACCTCTTGAACCCCTTGAACCCCTGAACCCCTTGAACCCTTTGAACCCCTTGAGCACCCTTTTGAACCCTTTGAACTCCTAGAACCCCTTGAACTCCCTTTTGAACCCTTTGAACTCCTAGAACCCCTTGAACCCCTTGAACCCCTTGAACTCCCTTTTGAACACCTTGAACACCCTTTTGAACACCCTTTTGAACCCCTTGAACCCCTTGGACCCCGTGAGCCCCTTGAACCCCTTGAACCCCTTGAGCTCTCTTTTGCACCCCTTGAACCCCCGTTTGGACCCCGTGAATCCCTTGAACCCCTTGAGTCCCTTGAACCCCTTGAACCCCTTGAACTTATTGAACCCCTTGAACACGCTTTTGAACCACTTGAACACCGTTTTGAACTTGCGCGCCCTTTTGACCCACTTGAACACCTTTTTGAACACCTTTTTGAACCCCTTGAATCCCCTTTTGAACACCTTGAACTCCCTTTTGAACCCCTTGAATTCCCTTTTGAACACCCTGAACACCCTTTTGAACCCCTTGAACCCCCTGGACCCCTTGAACTTCTTGAGCCCCTTGAACCCCTTGAACACCTTGAACCCCTTGAACTTCTTGAACCCCTTGAACCCCTTGAACACCTTTTTGAACCCCTTGGACCCCTTGGACCCCTTGAACCCCTTGAACCCCTTGAACCCCGTGAACCCCTTGAACCCCTTCAACCCCTTCAACCTCTTCAACCCCTTGAACCCCTTCAACCCCTTGAAACCCTTGAACCCCGGGTGAATCTTTGATCCCTTGAACCCTTGAGCCTTTGACCGGACCCGAAAAAAATTAGCAAGAACGAGCCTCGCTTTTCTAGCAAAGAACCTGTGTTGGTGCATAAGTGGCACAAGCCCTAAAAGTCTGGATGGAAGCTAGTGGCGAACGTTGCTTTCTGAAGCCACTAAGGAACTTCTTGGAAAGCGCCCAAGCCTCCGGCCAGGGCGCCGCGGAGGATTTGGAGGGAGGGTAGTGCCTGACGTTGCTTTCTGAAGCCATTAGAAAACTTTTTGAAAAGCGCCCAGGCTGCAAAAGCCTGCGGCGAGGGCGCCGCGGAGGATTTGGAGGGAGGCTAGTGCCTGACGTTGTTTTCTGAAGCCATTAGAAAACTTCTTGAAAAGCGCCCACAAGGCTGCAAAAGCGTCCGGACAGGGCGCCGCGGAGGATTTATAGTGCCTAACGTTGTTTTCTGAAGCCACTAGAAAATTTCTTGGAAAGCGCCCACAAGGCTGCAAAAGCCTCCGGCCAGGGCGCCGCGGAGGATTTGGAGGGAGGAAGCCACGACCAGGCTACTGCCCCCAGAATGCCGCCAAAGCCTTTGGCAAGGGCGCCACGAGGGATTTGAAGGCAGGCTAGTGCCTAACGTTGCTTTCTGAAGCTACTAGGTGGAGGATTTGGAGGGCGGCTACTGCCTAACGTTGCTTTCTGAAGCCACGAGACTGCCCCCAGAAGGCGTGAAGCCAGGCTACTGCCTCCAGAATGCCGCAAAAGCCTTTGGCAAGGGCGCCACGAGGGATTTGAAGGCAGGCTAGTGCCTAACGTTGCTTTCTGAAGCTACTAGAAAAGCTCTTGGAAAGCGCCTAGAATGCCGCAAAAGCTTCTGGCAAGGACGGCACGAGGGATTTGAAGGCAGGCTAGTGCCTAACGTTGCTTTCTGAAGCTACTAGAAAAGCTCTTGGAAAGCGCCCAGAATGCCGCGCTTCTAGCGGGCGCATGCCCTGCCATCGGCGGGGTGCTCTTCGGACGCGCTCCCCCTGCCATCGTCTGGGGTCGGCGGATTAGTCTATATACCTGTGTTGGGGATTCTGACTATCCATTTTGGGAAATAGTATTAAGCAACCAGTAATCCAACCCATTAATAGGGATTTACACAACCATTATGTTTGGATTCCTATTGTGGGATGATCATAGACCATTTTTGCCATCTTTTGACTATGGCACATTGGATTCCAGAAGAGTTCCTCATGGTTCAGTCATTTGTCCACTAACACTGGCAAACCATACTGGTATTTTGTCGCGTTCTGGTCATATCGCCATATGAAACATATTTGCTATCGATCGGATTCATGATGATCAACTACCCATGTCCTCTCTGGATTGAAAGGAAAATCCTAACCAGAAACATCCGGAAACCATGGTTTTCCCCATCAAAAAGAGGGGTTTCCTGAATTTTTTCTCTTTAAACTTTAAACCAATCCACCGATTTTCGTGACCTCTACAGCCGCTCTCGTTCCCTTGAACCTACGGGTCACTGGTGGCAGTCCTGGCGGCGGCGACTGCGGTGTCACGGCCACATGTCGGAACCTCATCACGGGCTTCCCGAAGCGGGAGGAGTATCCGGAAGGCCGGGGTGACTGAGGAATTTGATACCCTCTGGTAAACTAACAAAAAGCGAACTGGAAAATGGCCATAGAAATAGTGGATTTACCCATTCATGGCAGCGTGATTTTCTATAGTTACGTTAGTTTAGCAGAGGGTAACCATTGGGATGTAAGAATGATATCATTCTATAAGGATTTTTCAGATTCAAAAAAGGAATATTCACACTGCAGATTGGTGGTGGTGATGGGGACTTCTGAAATGTTTGGGATACCTAAGAAGGAATGGTGATCTCTTCGGTTTTTGTGGCAAATACCATCCGTCACTCCAACGAAGAGCTCAACCCTGCAATGAAACCGGGGGTTGGAAGATGACTTTAACCTAGGGATGGCAATTCTCAGACTTCAACTTGTACAGCTTATGGTCGTTTTTTGGCGCTTGACTTATGTTATGTGATAGTCAGTCATGTTTTCCTCAATCTGTTAGTTGGGTGGGGGTAAATCTTCTAAATCACCTAAAGCCATGGGAGGAATGGGGATATGACCGCAGCTACGGTGCCAATTTCTTCAGATTCAGCCAAGGAAAAAAACAGGATTTCCCTACAAGAAACGGCGATCTTCCGTAGCCATGTCAAATTATCATAGAGTACATGGTGGAAGATCACAAGGTTCCCCTCAGCAACTTCTCAAGAGTCGTATCTTGGGGACGTTGTTTGATGGTGCAAGGGATGAGAGGTTGATGTTTGTCATTTTATTCAGAAACACTAATTGAATTGAAATAGCAGTTGAGAAATCTCGTGTTTTGCATCACTTTGCAGTTATCAATCTATCTCCACTGGAGCTTCGACTCATGGCCATCAAGCCATGGCTTTGTTTTGCCGCGGTGCTGTGCCCGTTACCGTGGAGCTTCTCGGCCATCTCTCAGGCGGATCGCGGCGCGCGGATCCACGGCCACTTCCCCGACGTGGACGTGCTCTGTGTGGACTGGCGGACGCGGCCCTTGGCGGCGCAGATTCCAGTGCCATGGCTGGCCAGGAAGGTTCATAACTGGAGTGCCAGGAAGATTGTGGCGAAACTTGGAGCCGTTGAGTTTTTTTTCTTTTTTTCTTTTTTTTTTAAATTGAAAAAACACATGCGAACAAGAAATGGGGGAAGTCATCTGGAATCGTTTTTTTTGCTTTGGGGGGACCTCATGCAAATCTACAAATCTAAGGAAGAAGAAAGATCTTCCATCATCTCGCGATTTCTACAAATCTTCGATTCATCTGACCTTGTCGCAGAAGGGTTTCTTGGAATATCGCTGGGTTATCCAAAAGTGTGTCCCAGGGGCTGCCCACGTCGCCATCAAACAACCAAAGCTGCGGCTCCTGCGAATTCTTCTACGACTCTTCATGCGCGACTCAGCGCATACGCAGCTGGAGTGTGGCTTTCAGTCAGCTGGCAGGTTGAAGGTGTCTTCCAAGCTGCCCAAAAATCCAGGTGAATTGAGGAGAAGCCTCCAGGTCTATGCGCCCTACTCCAGTTTTCAGGTGATCTTGCAGAAGTGGGAGCAGCAAAATCATCCAGAGAAAGACTTCCGGAAGGCCAATGAATTTGCCAGGGAGTGCTTGTTGTGGTGTGCCGAACAACCGCAACGATTGTGATACCCCACCTCCGGCTGCGTGGACCTCGAAGACTGCGGTGCTGGCGGTCGCTTCGGTGAAGTCGATGGATACGTCGCGTGGCTGTATCCTCCGGAGGAACTGGCTGTCCTCTCCGTGGGTGGTGGGTCATCGCCTACACCCGGCCTGATCATTTGTGCAATAACTGGATGAAATAGGTCAAAACCTAGCCGTGGGAGGATGAACGGCACCAGCTATACACCAGCTGTTTTGGTGTGAAAACCACGGTACGGCTTTCGGTCCGTGGTATATGAGTCTGTCCAAACATGGGGCACCCTCGACGTTTACTGGCTTGGAATAGGCTTGGAACCTAGTTTTCCTCGTTAAAATGTTGGAGACACATAGACTGGCCAAAATGAGCAGTGTTGTTTCAGACCCGGACCCCGGTTGAAAATGGTAGCCGGTGACAAAGCTAGCCTTTATCTGATTGGTGGTTTGGAACAGTTGGATTATTTTTCCATATATTGGGAATTTCATACTCCCATTTGACTTTCATATTTTTCAGAGGGATAGGTATACCACCAACCAGTTTATGTATTGGGGATTATCACTGATCACAATTGATGAACATGTTATTCACCTTCCAGGATTTACCACAATGCTGATGAATACCATTCGATGCGGGCTTGGGTCAGTCATTTCAAACATCAGCCCCAAACGTGGGGAATCAGAAAAACATGCAGATAGAATCCGAGTTCCCCTTTGTGAAATCCTCATAATTCCCCATGAATCCTTGTAAATCCACATATATCCCCATATATCCCCATGAATCCATACAGAATCTTCAAAACTAGCCCTACTCGTACCAATGGGTCAAGATTCAAGATCGCACCTACGTCGGCAAATTTCAGGATCTACAACACTTCAAGTTGGGGGGTGCCCATGTCTATACCATGTAGTGATGCGGAAAGCCAATCATAAACGACCCTTAAACTTTGCCATTTCGATATGAAGGTTGTTAAAGCTTGAAACATTTAGTTTGTCATCAGGTGTACCTCATTCTCTGATGTCATCAGCAAACATGGGACAGAGATCATCAATATTAACCATTCTCTTCAGCGTAAACCTCGAGCAAGATGCTGAACTGATCGGATTTTCAATCCCTTGGTTTTTCAGATTTACGCAGAGTTCCTGCTTCAGATTTTCCCAAGTCATCCAAACCATTAATCATCATTATATCTCATTACCCTCTGGTAAACATACAAAAAGCTACTACCACTAGGCTTAAGTTGTATCAATCGACCTGAAGTCGTATCACACCTGCGTGCGCGCAGTGTTTCGTATAGATTTTGATAGTTCTTTATTTGATGGGTTATTGATTCGAACACTTTTTCATCGCTGTGCGCAATGTTTT
>Ga0126342_10018396_pt1 | contig 11984 bp, 9 predicted proteins | sample Cyp1metagenome_FD_92528 | JGI IMG/M metagenome (GOLD analysis project Ga0126342, IMG submission 92528) | Coral microbial communities from Lord Howe Island, Old Settlement Bay, Australia - Cyphastrea 1 metagenome | ecosystem: Host-associated > Invertebrates > Cnidaria > Coral ... | reverse complement strand
GCGATCTGCAACTCGCGGTTGAGGTCCGGCAGTGCCCACTGGGATCTGGAGCTCGCGGTGGAGGTCCGGCTGTGCCCACTGGGATCTGGACTGCGAGGAGGAGGCGGCGAGTGAGGAGGCGGAGGAGGCAGAGGAGGCGGAGGAGGAGCTAGCAACCCTCACCTGGCAGGTGGGGAAAAAAGATCATGTTTAGTTTAGGTCCCCCCATGTTCAGACACAGTTGGCAAATTATGAGTGGTTTATGATTGAAAAGGACCATAGAAATAGTTGATTTACCTATATATGCTAATGTGGTTTACTTGATATATTATTGTTAAATACCATACACCAAATCAATGATTATAGTATCATTAAAAATTGTGAATTTTCCATAGTTAATCCAAAGGTGTTTCCCTTCACTGTGCGATCTCTTTGCAAAACGACCTCGCCGCTGGACGGATCGCCTGCTATGGTGCCATGCTCAGCGGTGGAGATCGGTTGCGACCTTTGGGAAAGGGCACCGGATTTCCATCAATTTCCGTCACTGGGATACCAAAACTAGCTGGATGGTTTTATCCCTACAGCTCCAGACACCTGAGACTGTATTTGAAATGGTTTTTTGGGGTGTAAACACTTCCTCAGAGGGTATTTGGAGCACTAGGGTATGATGGAAAATCCAGCACCAAAAAATGGATGATGAAATGGGGTACCCAAAAATGGACTTAGGAAACCTCCACATTGACACTCAAAGTGACAGGCAATCGCTGCGTTTACCAGCATTGAAAGGCACTATATGAAGTTGTGTTTGACTTTGCACAGCTTCCTTCAGTAGTGGGCAACATTGCGCAACTATGATCGCCAGCAGCATAATTCTCAACTAACCCATGAGACCCCATGAATGTTTATTGCTGGAATATTGAAAAATGCAACATGTGGATGAATATGGAGGTTTCCTGAAAAGGGGGTATACCCCCAAATCATGCATGTTAATAGGATTTTCCATCAAACCATCCATTTTGTACCCCCATTGAGGGAAACTCCCATATGAACGATGCAACTACGTTAATTAAACTACAGTACCCCATGTTGATGGCCGGATTGATGAACCAAACAACTACTCTTTATGATATCAGTGCTTCGAATTAGAAACAACGTAGTTATCACTATACCAGAACTGGTTGAAAGGAACATTTACGGGACATCTCCATAATCATTTGGAACAACTAGAGGAAACCACGATAACCACTTTGGAAAAAAATCAGGGTTTCAACCATGGATGTTCGCTTAAATGAGTCAGTAAGCAGGTTTGTGAAGTTATCCCATATCCCAGTTACAACCCGATAAGAACGCCAATATACCTCGCTAATAGAATCAATTGACGAACTCTATAGCCCATCCAATTGTAATGGTCACAAACATCCATGATCCTCCACTCCTACGCCAGCAACTTCTCAAGCCGCGGCCGAGGTGATGCATTGCCCACTCGCTGCTCGGGGCCGCATTTTGCGGGAGTACGGTCGTCCACTGTCTAGAGAGGCATGGGCCTGCATGGCACCCTGGGGATCGGCTGTGGTTGGTCAACGAAACACCGAAAAAAACCCGTAAATATGTCGTGAGAGTCGCAATTAGAAGAACAGTCAGCACGGTTAGTCTACTTTTGATTCTGAACATTTTTGGGTCACCAAAATGTGGCAAAATGAATCTTTGCTGAAGTTCATTGCTGTGGATCCAGTCTCCAATCGTTGCTGGTGATATGGAATGTGGTACTTGCACCACATGGAAGAACGTATGCCGTTTCAAGACACCCACGTTTGAGATTGTCATTGTTTGATTTGTTTGCAATCCCATCATGTTCTCTTGTACGTGACTGCCGGCTTTGTGCCCCCAACTCTCTATCATGGTATATGAACCGATGATATGTTTGGTCATCAAAACCTCTTCCAACCTTTCATCCTCACTTCGATGACCCCTGAAGAAGATGGTTTTACCTTTCATCCTCACTTTGATATGATTGGTGAAGAAGAGGGCAATGCCCCAATTTCTCCCAGTCACCAGGGGCTTTAAAACCATAACCACACGAAGTAGCTACACCCCACCAGTCTTGGCTGCAGTTATTCATGGGATACCTGCTGTAACTAAGATTTATAGATCATATATCATGAAATCCCATTAATAACTGTTAATCCCATTAACTGGAATAGTTCATGATATATGAAATCCCATCAATGTTACTATGCCAGTAATAAAGGGCACTGCATGTACCACGTTTTGATTAGGCTACATCTTTGGCGTTCACCGCTGCGCAGGGACACGTCCAACTCACAGCGTCCCCGAGATCACAGCGGCCGGCGGCTGGCACTCGGACGGGGGATGGGTCGGAATCCAAGATGGCCATCGAAAAACAAGTTTAATGGTGATGTTTAATCTAAAAATGGTGTTGTTACATCTAAAAATTGTGTTTGTTTAATCTAAAAATGGTGTTGTTACATCTAAAAATGGTGTTTTTAAATCTAAGAATGGTGTTTGTTTACATCTAAAAATTGTTGTTTAATCTAAAAATGGTGTTGTTACATCTAAACATGGTGTTTTTTAATCTAAGAATGGTGTTTGTTTACATCTAAAAATGGTGTTGTTTAATCTAAAAATGGTGTTGTTACATCTAAACATTGTATTTTTAAAATCTAAAAATGGTGTTGTTACATCTAAAAATTGTGTTTGTTTAATCTAAAAATGGTGCTGTTACATCTAAAAATTGTGTTTTTAAATCTAAGAATGGTGTTTGTTTACATCTAAAAATGGTGTTGTTTAATCTAAAAATGGTGTTGTTACATCTAAACATTGTATTTTTAAAATCTAAAAATGGTGTTGTTACATCTAAAGATTGTGTTTGTTAATCTAAAAAATGTGTGTTTACATCTAAAAATGGTGTTGTTACATCTAAAAATGGTGTTGTTACATCTAAAAAAATGTGTTGTTACATCTAAAAATAGTTTTTTTACATCTAAAAAATATGTTTTTTTAATGGGACATCTAACTTTAATGGTCATTAAATGGTGTTTTTTAAAATCTAAAAAACATCTAAAAACACAATTTAAAATACACAATTTAACTATAGATTACCCTTTGGTACTCGCAAACTAAGTTGAATTATTGTCTTATTGTACATGTATTATATGGGATGTTAATGGATATGTTTCATCCATAATGCATTTCTTTGGTGTGGGAAACAATCCTAAAAGTAATACAATGGAGTGGAATGGATTATTGTATAAAGTGAGAAACCCAATGCCATAAACCTACCATAATATGAGTTGGTTTATAGCGCTCATTTATTGTGTTTTTGGGCATGGTTTATTGTGTTTTTGTCCGTCATGGATTGTGATATGATTCATCAATGACATGGCATTGCTGTGGGAAACGTTTCTACTTAGATGGGCCATGGAGTTAGTTAACTAGTCCAGTAACTGGGGATTTGTTACCCTCAAACAAGCCCAATGAAATAATCCATTTACTAACTAGTTGGTTTATAACTCCAATAACTATGGTTTATGGTACTTATAACTATAGTTAATCAGGTTTATAAACCAACTTATAACTGGGGGGGCCCACATTGTACAGGTTATATCAATGGCGGTAACTTATGTCCGCCATGAACAGATCCATCGGGGTCGATGCGTTGACATGAATGGGGTGACACGCAAGCGATCGCCATGCGATTGGCCGGTGAACCCTGGTTATATCCATGGTTCTATAGGTTATATAAATGGTGAAGGTCCTAATTCGGATACTTTTGTTTGATGTTTCTGGATAATTTGAACAACAGAGGTACGCACAGCTTGCCGCCCGGAATGTGGCCCAAAACAAGCTGCTGATTGAATCTGATGGTCCCCAAAAAATGGAAGTATCTATGGCTTGAGGGAAGATTAAGAGGAGTAGTTTTTTTTCCCAACCACTGGTCACCACACTTGAAAGTAATGTTGCACCCCCTTCAAATGTTGAAACTATACCCAGTTCTAGAAGCCCTTCTTCAAGATTAGAACCCCATTTTGGTGGTGAAAAACCAACCTGTGTATATCGTTTTATGCTTCGCTATTGGATCCACATGCTTCCTTCAAAGGTACTTAGCCTTCCAAGACATGAACCGAATACGTCGAAGGTAGAGCTAGATCCATATATGCCTTGGTGCTGTGGACCTGTGAATCTGTGGCCCTAGGCCAAGCTGACGCACACTCACTGGCCCCCCTGGAAGGCACAGCAAGCTGGTTGAGGTGACGCCCCCACTGAAATGCTTGTTGGTTTTGTTTCACCCACCTAACTACAGTGACGACTCATCACCACAAACCCATCAGTTGACCTATATTATAAGCCAACTTAGCTCACCACCTGGTATCATATCTGGGAAAACTTTTCCTTGAACCATTTGTGGGACCTGATGGTTCACATCGTTTCACCCTTGCGTGCAGCGATGTCTGAAGTTAGAACGAAGCTCTGCATGGGCAATGCCCTTTGATTTGGGGTACAAGGGAGTATGGTTTCTGAATGTGTACAGTGATGGCCCAACTAACAGTTATTTTTTGGGATTATAATATGATTATAATGATGTATAACCTCAGTAACCAACCAGTTATAGGAGTTATTTTATCCCATTTGGGTATGTCTGAAAATGGGGTATACCCCCAATTATAGCCATTTAGTAGGGATAATGATCATTAACCATTGGGTGTAGGGGTACACTATTTTCAGACAAACCCATTTATTTATAACTGTTAGTTTCGATCCCTATATCATAGTGGGTGTCTACCTTCGTTAGTCTTACAGAGTTGGATCTCAGCCCACCAGCTTGGTGATTCGTAGATAGCTGGTAAACGTTTACAAAAGGCTATATTGAGGGATTTATACCCTATGGATCCAAGTACCTTCTTAGGAAGTGTTTGGGGTATGATTTGGGGGATTAAGTATCTTCTCAGGAAGTGTTTGGATCCATAGGGATAGTACCCATGACTATGTTTCCATTGTTTCAGGATTTTTCATGGAATGGGATGACCATAGACATCCATATACCCTCTGGTGATGTCAAAATAGCTATTGAAAATGGCCATAGAAATAGGATATTTTCCATACTTATGTTAGTTTACCAGAGGGTAGATCTTGGTTTTTGTTGGCGTTCATAGGCTCTTTTGCCACAGGTGCGATGAATGTCATTTCCCGCTGAAAAAATCACGGTTTACAGATGGTTACACGGGACTAAAGTCGGCCATCATCATACTGCCGAGGGAGACTTTGACGAGCGCAGAGCAGAAGCAACTCAAGGAGTCCAACATACGGGTGAAGCGAACTAGCTCAGCGGCAGAGGCAAAGGACACATCAGGACCATGGGGCATCGAGAACCCGGACCACAAAGAAGGGAAACCTGCAGTGTGGCTCATGCCCGCCATAGCCAAGCTGATCCAGCAGAAGGCAGATGGAGACGTGAGGTTCGACCAGTGTAGGACAGGCCTGGAGACCAAGAAACCAGACTGGTCACGAAGAGGATGAACCTGAGTGAACCACCCCATGTATTGATAGCTAGATAGATAGACAGATAGACAGATGGACAGATGGGCAGATGGATAGCATAAAGTCCAACAATTTGGGGCATCACCCTGCAGGAATCTCCGGATTGAATTGTCGTCCCATTGAATCTCATTAAATCAGCCATGGTGACAGGGTTATTGAACGTAGCAATAACGTAGTGTAAAATATTGAAAACCATGGATATATATGTTAAATAACCATGGTTCAATAATCATAGGGTAACCATAGTGTAAATCCCAAATATGATTGGTTACCCTATGGTTATTGAACGTAGCCATGGAACATCGCCATTTTCAGTAGGTAAATCATCAGAAATGGCCATGCTAAATACATTACCGTCAAATCAATCAATTCAAATCACATGTGTTTGCAAGCTGCCGCTGCTCAGACAGCCTCCAACACAGCGAATGCCCTGGCAGATGCTGCAGCTCGGAAATGTGTGGCTTGGCGACCAGTGAACACTTTTGGGGTTGAGGTCCTTTTGAACTGAAACATTTGGACTAAGCATCAAAATCATACTATCCATCTTTCTCATCTTCATGGCAACACCAAACATCATGGTGTTGGTTACTTACCCTCTGGTAAACTAACATAGCTATGGAAAATCGCCATTTTTAATGGGAAAATCCACTATAAATTGCCATTTTCAATAGCTTTTTGTATGTTTACCAGAGGGTACCCCATGATTATTCCATGATTTCATCTTATTTCACCAACAAATGGTTGGAACATCAAGTTGGAACCAGACGGTACATCAGAAGAAGATCCCATTCAAATCCGATGAACATCCCATCAGATCACCATTTCTGTTGGTTATATATACTGTATATATATATACTTACACATTATGTAATCCTATTCTGAATAATTCATTGTGTAATCCTATTCAGATACCAGTATCAACCACAGTGAAAACCACTACTAAACCTTCATTTTCCCAGGTGTTCCTATGGGTTTTCCCATTGTTTTGCTGATTTTTTCCCCATTCGAAGTGCCATCCCAGGCCGGCTTTCATCCCAAGAGGCGCGGCGTCGTTGCGCCCGGGCACAGCTGTTTGTGGGCCCAGGTGGGGGTCTGGTTGAGTACTGGATGGTTCAATGGGATTTCATCAACAATTAAATGGTGATTTTTTATGGAATGTTTCACCAGAAACGAATGGTGATCTTGATGGGATGTAATGTCAACCCTGGATTTTTCTAAACCCAGTTTACGATTGTTTAAAAAAGGGAGGGTACCATTTATTTAAGTATCAGATTAATTGGATCTATTGGAGGAGTACCCCCTTTTTTTAAAAAAACCGTGGTTGACATTAATCCGGGGTTGACCTGATTTCACCAACGAATGGTAATTTCCATGGCATCTCAAAGGGAACCAGGCGTGGCTTCTCCCATAGGTTATGACCCCACTTACTAATCAGGTACTCGTGGGTGATCCCCCAAGTGGTGCAAGAAAACCTACAGTTATTACATTGTTATGGCCATATATTAGTTATAAGTTATAACTGGTTATTTATGTGGGATTATATATTCTATAAATGGGGTGACTTCTTAGTACTTATAACATCTAATAACTGGTATTTCGGGCCATCAGTATGTAGCCTCCATTCGCTTCCATATCCGCGGTTGACCCAAATGGATGTATGAGTACCAGACGTAAACAGAAACTTCAAAAAGGGTCAACAACTGGTGTCTAGGTACTTTTACTGGTTGATGGTTTGGAACAGTTTTTACTTTTCCATATATTGGGAATAATAACCCCAACTGACTATATAATATTTTTCAGAGGGGTTGAAACCACCAACCAGTTTATCATGTTTTATCATTTTTTTGTATACAAATTAAAAATACATGTATGTACTGTACGCACACATTTTTGGTTTCTTGGAATGGCAGGGACATGAAAAATATTGAGATCGCGTGTTAAATGACCTTCAACGCTGCCTTATATGTCCCCTCGGAAGTGGTAAGGATCCCTGATCCAAGTACCGACTTCGTTTTTATTTTACGCGGGATGAAGGCACACACCAAGTTCATGTCTTGGTGCTTAGGCCGTGGACATCCACATGCATCCAGAATCCATTCTATACATCCTGGTATTTCCTGATGTTGTTCTATCTATGTGCTACAGCAAACACAAACATGTCTTGTTGCTGCTTTTGGTTGTGCTAGAAATTCAATGGCATCTTGAGAATCTAGAGACGGGAAAAGTGCCGTGCCAAAATATACCTTTTGCTTCAAGCCCTTTCTTCCTGTGGGTTAAAAAAAACACGAAAGCAACCCCCAAATATATTGGAGGATTGATAAGCCATAGTAGCGGCTGTTGGTGGTATTTAATCCCTTACTGATAGGGGGTCTCCTTCTGCGTGGTTAGGTTGGACCCATGCAAAATCATCACATGCCCTTAAGCAGTAGGAAAAAGCAGATCAACACAGATATACCCAGCGGCCTAAAGACCCCAATATGACACCCAGTGTTTTACTATACTGAATGCAGAGTCTATCCATACCTACTCTATGAATGTGCACTAGGCATCAATAACCATGCATGGCTCATATTGTTGTACTTAGATGGGCCATGGAGTTAGTGAAAACTAGTTAGTAGCCATGGATTATTTCATTGGGATTGTTTGAGGATAACAAACCCCCAGTTACCAACCAGTTAGTTAATCCCATGGCCCATTTAAGTACCCACTTTGCTGAATCGAACTTGTTCCCAGAGATGGCTCACAAAGTGACCCTGGGCGCTGAGGTCTCATGACGGAGTGCTTTGGCGCACGCGGGGCACTCAGAGTCCTGGGAGTTCTCCGGCACTTTGAGTTGGTTTTCATGTCCGAAATATTGTGGATGGTTGCGAAATCCTGCACATTGGATGGTTGACACCCTATAAATGATGGGATGTTGACCATCTATCAACTGGTACAGGATTTCGCTGGCCCATCCACAGTATGTATTTGGTTGGTGGTTTGGAACATGTTTTATTTTCCATAATATATGGGATGTCATCCTTCCCATTGACTTTCATATTAATTATTCACGATGGTTGAAACCACCAACCAGGAACTATAGTAGTATATATATATAACACCAGTTACATTATGGGTATATCACCAGTTAGTGGGATATATATATATATATATATAATAATATTAGTTGGGTATAACACCAATGATATATATATATGGGGTATAAAACATGTTCATGGTGTTTTTTGATGTGTTTGGGGATTGTTTGAACTCACCCTTGGATGGGGATGATATCACTGGCACCAAAACAACGCTCCATGATGAGTTGGTGGTGAAGTTCTGCATCGGCTCGATGCGGCTTGATGCTATGGCACCGTTAGATGTGGGTTTGATGCATATGGAGGTTTCCTAAGATACCCTCTGGTAATTTAACATAGCTGTTGAAAATGGTCATTTATAGTGGATTTACCCATTAAAAATGATGATTTTCCATAGCTATGTTAATTTACCAGAGGGTAGAGGTACTTAGACCATTGGACCATTTGAGTATTGAAGCTGTCTTATGAAAGACCATGGCCTAAGGATTGGAACATATCTTAGTTAGACACCCATGGTTCAAAAGGGGATCCCCCATTTGAAGAAACCCTGATGCGTCCAACAAGAATCCGTCATCGAGGGAACCTTCGAAGCAGAGGTGTTTTTCTGGCTGCAGATGCTGTACAGTTGCATCTTCAACATGAGAAGCGATCAACACCAAGCAGCCAGTGTCTCCAGGCAATGAACAACTGAAGGATACCAACCATCATCGCTCCAGGCAACATTTTCTTGACATTTGTAGGTTTTGGGAGGCCAGATGCCAAGGCATGTCACTTTACCTTTAAAGGGCTGTGAGTTTAGCTTTTAGGGGATTTGAGACCTTTTGACACTAGTTGATACACCATTTACGTCAAGGAGTAGCTATGAAGGCTCCCACCCCCCAAGACTTATCAGCCCCGGGGGCCCCCTCCCATCCTTCATTCCTGGTAGACGCCTCCAACATTTATCCAATGCTCATGCATTTTTTGGGGCAATCGGCACTGTTGATAATTGTTCCATCAATATGCAGCATTCGGGTATATCCTCATCAACATACTATAGTATAGTGATACAAAATGAGCGTTTCGCCCAAGCATTTTGCAAAATGCTTGGCGGTGCAGTTGGGGTCTAAAGCAGCGATGTTTCCAACACCATGGTAATAACCCCAAGAACTTGGCATATGGGCCCCATATAAGCATGGTTCTTCCTTCACTTTTACCCTCCGGTAATCAACCATGGCATTGTAAATCCCCATATAGCGAAGATGATCTATAAATTGTAAATAGGATATGTTCCATTGCCATGTTTGGTTTCCAGAGGGTGACCCCAACTGCCCCAAGCTACATACGTTTTAGGCCCGTGAGCTCTGAGGTGCTTATCGCATGTTGCCACCTGCCAGTTGGGGTCTGCATATACCAGGTGCGATGGGTTAGATGGGCCATGATGAGCTGAGCTGGTTACGAAGTGGATTTTATCTGTGGGATACAACTTGATTTCAACGTTGGTTGGCGTCCAGGATACACTTCAAAGAATTTCTTTGGGCGTGGATCCAAACAGTACCTTTGGACCCCCAAGCTGGCTGTTATGATTTTGTTTGTGCTTTCTTTGTGTAGTCTGTGGAGCAGATACTGACATGGACTTGTGTTTGTTGGCTCTTCATTATCCAAGTGCCTGCTTTTGAATTGTCATTTCACGTGTTCTACATTCATTATCCATTCATTATCCAAACCAGGCAGAACTAGCCCACTATGTCTACGTGTGACTTACTGTAACCCGGAGAATCATGAATCATGACACACCCAAGCATTTTGAGGCCAAGGGCCCTAAGGGCTCCTTCAGAAAAACATCCCATGGGATCCCAGTGATCATCAGTGATCAAATGCAATGAATTGGGGTCTGACATAAATATTAACTATAGATATATTTCATGATGGTAGAATTGTAGAATGATCAGAGAATTAATATTTATATATATATCATTCTTAAGTAAAATGTTCAATCGTTCATAAACATAGTTAATATACAGAATTCTAGAGATCAGAGATATAGTTCAGATCTCAGAGCATGATAGATGTTTGATTTCGACGGAAGATCCAACGATCTGCAATACCTTGCATCCCAAAAGATCCCAATACATACATCTGTTCACTCAAACACGATCTGCATCCTTTGTGTATCTATATCTTCTACGGACCTTGACTACAGTGATCTGGGTCAACCGTTGTTAGTTGTTTTAGTATTTTTATCTTTTGCTATCAAGGTGGTGCCCCCCAGTTATAAGTTGGTTTATAAACCCCATTAACTATAGTTATTTGCGTACCATAAACCATAGTTATCCATAGTTATTAGAGTCATAAACCAACTGAACGCTATCGACTGGGGGCACCACCTTGTATCAATGGTATAATTAGTTCATTCACCACCTAAAAAAATAGATTCACCATGGGCAGGTCCGGAGGAACCAACTGAGAAGGCCATGGCTTTGGGTCTGGCGCTTTGGATATGTGGGAAATGTGAGGCGCCCAGTCACGATAGATTCAACAGATTTCAATAGTTGATGTTTGTTTGCTTTGGTAGCTGATAGTACGATCATATCACATGTGATCATGTGATGTATGGAGATAGAGTTTGCAAATGTTCGCGTCATGCGATGTCGTCTCGGCAATTTGATGTTGCTTTGTCCTTAAAAATTGCGCGGAGATTCATCTGGAGTTGGATGAAGGAGGCCCTGCTTGTTTCAGAGGTATATGGGTTAGTCCAGAAATGGGATTTTTACCAACAAACAATGGGGGGTACAAAAGCCAAGCATGGGGATTTAGTGGGATAGAATCGAATGGAAAGAAGGTGAATCTGAATGTAAGATAATGTAAGTGGGATGACCTTCAATAAACCTACTATATCCCATAGGATCCATGGTGCTGCTATATATGGTAACATGGATCCCATCCATATACCCCAGTCATGTTAGCATATATACCAGCACCATGGATCCGTCATGGGTATATCCCACTATAAATCATCCCCAATACAAAAAGGATCGCCTTGAAGGGATTGATTGATTTGATTGCCAGACTTCTTGGCAGTCACCCAGGACGCAAAAAAAGACGCCAGGTAGTCATTGGACGATGGCATTAAAACCATGAAAAAAGGTGGTTTTGATTGGATAAATTCCAATCAAGATGGGTTATTATTATGTTGAATATTGTTAAATTCCTTGGTGAAAAGTTTTTTTTTTGGCCCATCATTGCAACCCTGTCCTGTCTTGACATACATTCTGCACAAATTATAGCGAGGACAGCCGAGGCAACGAGGCAGGTTGCAGGAATTAGCGAGGTCAGCCCTTAATTTGCTCATCAGAATTAGCCGACCTCGACGAGGTAGCCTTGCATTGGTTC
>Ga0126342_10018395_pt1 | contig 11984 bp, 8 predicted proteins | sample Cyp1metagenome_FD_92528 | JGI IMG/M metagenome (GOLD analysis project Ga0126342, IMG submission 92528) | Coral microbial communities from Lord Howe Island, Old Settlement Bay, Australia - Cyphastrea 1 metagenome | ecosystem: Host-associated > Invertebrates > Cnidaria > Coral ... | reverse complement strand
CCACGCGAAACGAAGCAACGACACGTCTGAAACCTCCAAAAAGGACCACCTCTGTAAAACTTCCCATAGGCACGGCCATACGGGGATCGCGCGGACGGTTGCGAACGGTTGCGAACGGTTGCGGACGGTTGCGAACGGTTGCGACCACAAACGCAACGTCGAGCGAACACACCCTCAGGCCCCCAGACCCCCAGAGTGAAACGGGAACCCTTGCTACGCATTCGGGAAAAAACGCATGTAATAAGTTACGCGTGTAATATATACATGCGACAGGTTCCAACTGCATATGCAGCTTACATTTGCTATAAACATAATTGTAACACATTTTTGAGATATATGCACATACACATGATATATAAATATATATATATATATATCCTCAAAAATATGTATGTACAATATATATATATATGTACACATGTATGTATACAGGAAAACAACTATGGTATTGAAAAACACCTGATGCAAATATAGAAGGAAATAAATATGCATATATACGAGGAACACAAATGTACAAACACGAACATGTAATATACAGCTACAAAAATATATCATTAAAAAAACATATAATGAGATGCAACGATATAACATACATATGAAGTAAATGTAAAAACATATATGTATATATAGAGTATGATACCTGTATGGTTCCAAAGAATCGTGCTGCATAAAATGAAATGTACATAAACCTTCTTACACGATTTGATATGTTCCAAATATCAAAAATCAGTGTACACATCTGCAGAGATAGGCATGTATATATATATATACAACAAAATATTTGCATATATTAAAATGTGTGTAAACATTTACACATACAGATAGCTATTTATATATATATACAGAAATAGAACAACAAAATCTACAGTCAATTGACATCATATATCATTCAACTACGGCCAAATTTTTCTTTACAAAAAGGACACAAAACTGATCTAAACTGTATATTCTATATATGTATACATCGAGAAATTTCAATTCGCAGGCAGGATGTAACGTGCGCCTACACTGTCTGCTCCATCATGTCCAGACTCAGGGGAAGGCGTGCCACACAGATAGCCGCCAAGTGAAGTGTCCTGAAACCTGAGACCAGGGCCAAATCCTGCAATACTGCTGTGGGATGTTATTTGGTCGAATTTTGCACTAACGTTTTATTCTTATATTTGGTCACTGCCACGTACACACACAAACATGTATATGCATATAGGTATATACAAATGTCAACATGTATGCATGTAAGTCTCTCTCTCTCTAAATATATATCTATAAATATAGATCTATAAATACAGATGTAACACTTTTCTGGAACCAAAAGCGCTTGAAGATACAAGCTGCGTGGCTCTTCTCGATTTGTGCTGTCATTGCACATGCAGCATGACTGGACATCAAACTGACATGAATGCAGAAGCGTACTTGAACATCTTACGCCCTGCCTTGACATTAGCATCTTGCTAAATATCACAGTGACCCCTTATACTCTGCGAAGTCAGGCTTCGTGTAAACTTCCACTATGGCCAAACGTCAACATTGTTGCTGCAGCCTGACCAGTTTCTTTGGTGCTGGCGCACTCAGATTCCTCTCAGTACTCTTCCTCATTCTCATTCTCATTCTCCTCCTCCTCCTCCTCTTCATCCTCATCCTCATCCTCATCATTCTCATCGTCCTCATCATCCTCATCATCATCATCATCATCATCATTGCCGTCGTCATTGCCATCGCCGTCGCCATCGTCATCGTCATCCTCATCATCATCACCGTCACCATCATCATCAAAACATCGTGTTCATGGAGTCATCGCTTGAACCATGGCAGCCTCCCTAAGTCAGGCCAATGCAGGGCTCGGCCTTCTCGAACTCAAGTGTCCATGAGCGACGCCATGAGATTGAACCGGCGTCTGTCTGGACTCCAAACTCAAACCATACATTGGAGAATTTTCATCCTCAGTCAGTTCACCATCATTGGAAACAGAATCCACAGTGCGCTGGCGCTCCGATGGAGTAGCATTCGGTAGGTGAACTCAGCAACTCTTCAACCAAGTTCTGGCTTGGGTCTATTTGAGACCCATCCCATGGTTCCTGGCAAAATTGGGTTCGTTCAGGCCCTTCAAAGTTCACAACGGCTTCTGCACTGACTCCGTCACTGACCTCGGGCCCAGTTGGAACTTGAAGTGCTTCACATGGTGGCATTTGTGACACAGCAAGACCTTCATGCTCATCCAGGTTGCGTGGCATCCGCCGCGTGCATACGTATACACCAAGACCACTGCAATTCGACAAGTGCGTAGCTGCAAACCCATGGGGGGATTCAGTTGCTACTGCCCTCGTATATCGATCATTCCAATTTCGTCGGGGTCCTCCAGTGCTCAACGTTGGTGGTTCATCGTCGCTAGTGAGATCTGTAATGTCCTCCAGCATCTGCATAGCGTCACCATGCTGGTTCTCATCAGCAGTCTCCGTCATGCCTTCGACCACTTCGGCTGGAAAGCCACTGTGCCAGGCCTTCTCCCGAAAACGGCACACAACCAGCAAAGGAGGCACCACTGTCCTCTGTTGGATGCTGCTGTTCTCTGGATGAGGTCCTTTGCGACCACGTCCTCAAAACTGGTAAAACTTTGCAGTGCTTGTGCAGATTGACGAGCCATGAAGACAACGTAGCCATTCAGCATCACAAGCCATGAAGTCAGGACGACAGCTGAGAAGCTCAACTCAATTGGTGTTGAGCCCATGGCTGGGGCGCAACTGTGAAGCTGTGTTAAAACGCTCAGGCTATCAACATCCTGATTCGTGAGCGGTTGATTCCTTGATGCCCATGATCTTGTCGGAAAAAAGTGCGCGAGACTGTAGCGAGAGCTCGATTCATCAAACATGTCTTTAGATGCTCCTGCTATGCGGCCTTGCAGCTGGAGGTTGGGATTGTAACAGCTGTGCGAAAGGTAGTCCAGTGTGGTGAATTGGGTCGCAGAAGCTACAGAAGAGGTGGCTGAGAGAGGGAGGCAATTCAAAGCAGAAGCGGGAAAGAGAAGAGTTAACCCAGATAGGAAGCAGCTCAGAGAAGAAGTAGCTCAACAAAGAAGCATCTCACCCATTCATTCGTTCGCTCATGCGTTCGTTCTTTCATTGGTTCACTCCTTCATTGATTCATTCGCTGATTCAAGTCATTCATTGATTCATGCTCTCGCTGCATTCATTGAATCCTTCATTAATGGTTTTTTTGGTTAGTTCATCTCTAAAACCACTCATTGATTCATTGGCACATTGCTTAATTGGTTGATTGATTGACTCATTCGTTCGTTCGTTCATTCGTTCCGTTCTGTTACATTTCATTTCATGCCATGTCATTTCATTCATGTCAATCGTGCATTTATTCTTTCATGTCATTCCATTGGCATCTCAACAGCCATTTGCTTATTCGTTGATGTACCTCACAACCTCAACATTTCATTGCTTCGGCATCTAACCGACATGTCAATGTCTATGGGCCGTTTATTTCTTACAGAATTTCAATGTTTCGGCCGGGACTACTGGTATCCTACGCTATCCACATTCTATCCCTATTCACGTGGGACGCACAATAAAACATCATCTGTGGCTTATTGCTGTGAATGCCCGAATTCGGGATGATTTCGAATAGCCCCAGAACGTTCATCTGATAATGGATGGTCTATTATTGTGGATCCAGCACTACGGTGAGCACACACACACATGTGCATATATATATAAATGCATGTATATATATATAGCAGGATTATGGCACAAGGTCACCGTATCAAGATCACCCCTCCAAAGTTTAGCTAGACCATGCCAGGTGGTTTTCACCATCCATTGACTTTGGCCATGATCCCATTGAAGCTCTAAATCCACTGGGCCATTGTGGCGATTTCTTCCCAATTTTTTCCTCCAAAACTGACCATCTTGGGGGGTATACCCATTTTCAGACACAACCATCTACATCATATTCTTGGTTAGATATCCGATTCATATCTAATTATCCCATAAATTATCCCATATTATCCCTATATCAATCATCAAAAAACTGGTCAGCAAGTCCCCGATTCCTAGAAATTCTTCCCATCTACCGGGTGAACTAACCCTACCAAGCCGCCAGCTCTGGGCACCAAGGAACCAGAGCTGCAGTTCTTCTGCGCAGCGCGAGAACCAACTCGGACGTGTCTGTCTTTGTGCCTTGCTTTGGGTTTGAACTCATCGTTTCATGGGCTAAAGTCAATGGATTGGTTTAAGGAAAAATATGACCTCAGAATTAGATTTAGTGTTGGTTCCCAAATCCACCAGTCACCACCAGTCAACACCAGAATCATGCAATACTTTTAGTGTTCACCCCCTATTCACCTTTACTGCCGACGACGGGGAAGAATCGAGACTATCTCAGGCAGAACAGGGGCTGAGCAGCAAATACGAACAACTCCCGCTCCAGACTTCTGACTCCACCATTTTTTTTTTTGAAATACTCCAGGAGGCACCGCACTCCCAACAAGCAGTGCCAGTTTTCTATGATGCAGTGTTACTTTTTTAAGTATTCAAAAGATGTAGCATTCCCTGAAAACCATGAAGAACCGTCGCCTTCCAAAGTTCACTGCACATACGCACAATGCCTTCCCAAGATGCTTGGTGTCCTCAAAAAAGTACAGTACCTTAAACACATGTAAACTAATGTTAAGAAGCAAACGGCATCTTTAACCGAAACATGTTACATTCAACAAATGCTATTCCCTGTAAACCTAAGTGTTAATGACCTTAAGGTAATAGAGTCTGTGAGAAATGTCATTGTAAAACTAGACAATAGGATGCATCACTCCCGTGTTGTGAAATGAACTGTCTTCTTGTCAATAAGGCATTATGGAGAACTTGTCGTGTCAAAGATACTATAACCCTTTTCAAACCATGCAGTATTTTGTTAGATAACTGTAGTTTTCTTTGCAAGAGACGGCTTGTACGGGTTCCTTCTCACACTTTCTCCGTAAGCCGCCTTCATGCAAAATACAAATATAATATAATATCATATCATTTATATTGTTTCAAGATGCAGCGTGCCGAATCCCTTGCCAACAGTGTAGCACTCCTTGAAAGAGACATTTTTCTCAAGGGACAATGCTTCTGCCAAAGCGGCAATATTCTCTTCACAAAGTACAGCAAACCATTCCTCTCTAAACATGTAGAATGCCTTTATGTGAAGAGCCCTGTTTGTCTCCAGCAGAAGTTCCGATTTACCGAAGATCTTTTCCAAACATGTATATATATAGATAACCTTTCTTAGAATGGCACACTACTTCCTTTAAGCAATGGAACTCCTGCAAGACATCCAGCACTCCTTTTGTAAAGTGCATTATTCCTCATGCCGCATGCCATGGATGTCTTTCAAACTCGATTATTTTTCATGAGATACGTTTTCATTTCCAATCTCTTGCACATTCTTTGTAATTGTTTACTCACCTCTGACCGGGAAGCCTGAACAGCATGCTATCCAAAAACTTCATGAAACATCTCGGAATGTGAGCTTGCACGCCATTCTCGGCCATGGCGCCCAGTTATACAGGACATGATACAGGAGCCCCCCAGTTATGTTTGTTGGTAAAAAACATGAAAACCATAGTTTTTGTTGGTAGTTATAAGTTGGTTATATCATAGTTATATCATATCATGGTTATAGTGGTCATATCATGGTTACATCTACTATAAAAACCATAGTTTTTTCGCCACAGCCATATTTCAACTGAACGCTATCAACTTGGGGCATTTCATCCTTTGCTTTGGCCCTTGGGTTCCGGGACGGCCCACCATAAAATGGGCAGGGTAAAAATGGGAAAAACAACGGCTTTTCTCATGGGATTTATAGAGTAACCTAATGGTGGTCTTGACAAACACAAATGGCCATTGAATGTCCATGGAATATTCTTATAAGCTATTCTTCCCCTATTTCCGGAGTCTTGTTGCTTAGAATGTCTTCCATCAATTGATATCTCCCTATTTGTCGGTCAAACGTTCCATATTTGAATATATAGATATATTTATATTTATACACATATGTACTCTGTAGTTAGTCAGTTGTCAGTTATTTGCTCATCATTGTTTGGCTACCGTACATCATGCTGATCCTGCCATTTACAATGAACCCAACAGTGAGGTTAGCCGAAATCAAAATGATTTATGGCTCAAGCCCCCATCAAAATCCACATGTTCCCCCGTGGCACCTGACTTTGTGCGACCCTTCGCAGCAAATCGAAACGCAGCAGATTGGGATCAAAGTGATCTACCATCACCTGACTGAGATTTTGCCGAATCTTTCGCAGCATTTCTTGGCAGATTTAATGGGACATTCATGGGATTTTTCGAGATTTTAGCATATTCTATCCAGCATAATAGCATTGTCGTTCATTTTATCGAGCAAAATGGGACCTTTTTTTCGCAAAAAACCAGCACTTAAATGTGGAAAATCCACAACAAAAATCCCTAGAAAAATGATCCACAAATGGTGGGTTTTCCATATCTTTTGTATGGCAGGCAGGGTATGTTACATTTTTGATATTGATATAATGGATATGTAAAGTTGATATAATTGATATAGTTTTTTTCAGGTGGGTCACTTGGGTAAAATGGCATGTTTCAAGACTGGCCTTGAAAAAACTCCAGCAAAATCTGTTGGACATCTTCTTGGGCCTACAAGTCAGACTTCAAAACCTGGGGGTCGAGGCTGTTTAGTTACCCTCTGGTAAACTAACATAACTATGGAAAATCACAATTTTTAATGGGAAAATCCACTATAAATGGTCATTTTCAATAGCTATGTTAAATTACCAGAGGGTATTGATATAATGGATATGTAAAGTTGATATAATTGATATAATTGATATAAGTCCAGGATATCCTGTGGTAAGTCCAGGAGGATATAATGGATATCTGATGGTGCACAGAAATACACAGGATATCTTGGACTTAAAAAAAAAGACTGAGAAAAGTAGAAACGTATGAGAGAAAATCATGTGAGATCATGCTATGAAAGTGATACGGCATTTCACATACTCTGAACTATGATATCTCCGGATGGTATATCCATGAATACCCTCTGGTAAACTAACATAACTATGGAAAATCACCATTTTTCATGGACAAAATCACTATAAATGGTGATTTTCCATAGTTACGTTAAATTACCAGAGGGTATCCATGAGGGACAGCATATCAACGATGCTCATTTCGCGACTCATCGGATCATCGGAGCCACGTCCATCCTGTTCCCACCTCGAGGAGAAGCCGCGGATGCGCCCAACTTTTTTGAGCACTTCACAGCTGAGAAAATCCAGAAAAAACATGCGGATTTGCTTCGGCTTGACTTGGAGACTTCAGCAAAATGGAGATCATAGCAAGCCAGACTTCGATTTTGCGTGATTTTTATCATCAGAATGGTCTTGCAGTGAAATCAGGGACTCAGCAAACGATAAAGTCTGACGGTTTCTTGCATCCCATGACAAGAATTTTCTGTGATCCCAGCATTTCTGGGACATACACCATTCAGAGAAAAACGACCCATGATATCATGTGATTCCAATAAATCAGCTAGTATAACTGCTGATTAACCAATCAACCAGGTAATTTTGCTCATGGCTCATATGACATCCCCATACATTCTTCACCAAGCACTGAGCAAAACGACGACTCAACTGGAGAGAAGAGATCCTCCGCTTCAGGAGCCTGCCAAAGTTTTCGGCGCCCCCCTAATTATTGTTTCGTGGATTTTTGTCTGGCCTTAGGCTATCAGGTGCTGAAGTCGATTTTCCAGTTTCAACAAACAAAAAACGCCATGAGTGGTTTTTTACCGCCCAACACCGTGGCCCCCAACCCACTCATTCCAGGAGAAGCGCGCTGGGAGCCTGCAATCCCAAGGGCCGAGTGGAGGAAATCAGTGGATGTCGGATTAAGACTTAAGATGACGTAACCATGAAACATGTGCTGTACATCCCGCTGTCCATCCACGTATTGGGGATGATATGGGATGATATTGCCAACAGTTGCTGTTCTTTAATGTTTTTTTAAGCTGTAACATTCTTTAACCACAACTTTGGAGTTTAACTAAACTTCCGTGTTTCAACTGCTTCAAAAAAACATAAATTGCTTTAGTCGTTTTCAGTCACGCTTCACCCGGGTGAACGTAGGTTTCTCCAGGGAAAAGCTCAGGACTGAGGACGCAATAGATTCATAGTCCCCTGAAAACCAGGATGTGAACTAGTATCAACATGTAGACATTTGGTATGGAACAAAATAGTGTGCCCAAAAATGGGACGGCTAGGAAACGACGAACCAAGAAACCCCGAAAACTCCTGTGCAAGATCTTGTTTGGATCCTATTCGACCCACAAGCACGTTCTGTAGACTTTGGCAGATTTGCCAAAACTGTGCCTTGTTCAAGGGCACCCAAGATGGAACGTATCAGCATCACAACAACTTATGGCTTTGTCTGAAAATAGTGTAGCCTCCAATAATTTCACATGGCTATGGAACATGCCCATTTAGTTCAATGATTTTTCGAAAACTCAAAAATCAGTGAATTTCCATCATTGTCCATAGCAAACTGCTAAATTACCATGGCTTTATCATCATCTTTCCCACTGATTTTTAGTGACCATCTCTCACCAGGCCCAAGGCCGAAACGCCTTGGCGACGGAGCATCTGCGCCGCTTGTCATCTCTTGATCTTCCTGGAGATTGCTGAAACTTGTCACGATCACCTGTTGTACAAATAGATCTTTTTTTTTAGCGCAATTTCCGGAAAGTGAACACATTAAAAAAAAGATCATTGTTACAACAATGTGTTGTTCATACTTGCTGTTCAATTACGTTCTAGACATCACATTTTCTGGAAGTATTTATGTACAAAAATAACTTGAGGACATTTGAAAGTATTCTATCATCATGCATCATGTGGGCGGAATCTCACATGGAAACACAACTAAACTTGAAACCATGTTTTGATTGCCGACAAAAGCATTCTTCGAATTACATGCAAGCTTTCTGAGGTGTACAATGTGTTGCACATATGTGTCTAATATATTGTAATATACCCTCCTGTAAACTAGCATAGATGTGCAAAAACCATCATTTGTAGATCATTTTCCGATCCTAAAACCATGGGTGCTTGACATCTATGTAAACGTTTTGCCTAGGGTCCTGTCTATGGTTTCAACATAAAAACTTCGCTGTCCAAATATTCTGCCAAACTGGCCACACAACCTCACAAAACATGCGGCCCTAAACAGTCATTGTAAAGGCCAACGATGCCACCGAATTCGCTGGTTCTAACCGTGCTCCAGACCTGCTCCTCTATGTGCTTCCTCGGGTGATCCTCGACCAGTGACCAGGGATGACAAACTAGCATGACTTGACAGTTACGACACATATTCTCCAGTGGTTTTTCTTTGTGGATATATATACATAAATGGAAAAAACATGTCTATAATATATTAATATGTATATTTTATATATTGATAATTATAGCATCATTAATACATTAAAAAACATCTTTTGATGGGCCTAGCAACGCGAAGCCGCCTGGGCCACAGCCACCTCCATGGGCTCGAGTTCTGGCACATGTTCTGGATGCCTGAAGAGTCGAGCGCGAAAAGGATCCCTGAATTGGGATCCATTGTGAATGCTATATATATGTTGATATATACATAAATATGTATGTATGCATGCATGTATGCATGTATGCATGCATGCATGCATGTATGTATGCATGTATGCATGCATGCATGTATGTATGTATGCATGTATGCATGCATGCATGTATGTATGTATGCATGCATGCATGTATGTATGTAACATATGTATGTAACATATGTATGTAACATATGTATGTAACATATGTATGTAACAGGTGTATGTAACATATGTAACATATGTAACATATGTAACATATGTAACATATGTAACATATGTAACACATGTAACATATGTAACATATGTAACATATGTAACATATGTAACATATGTAACATAAGTAACATATGTAACATATGTAACATATGTAACATATGTAACATATGTATGCACGTATGCACGTATGCACGTATGCACGTATGCATGCATGGATGCATGTATGCATGTATGCATGTATGCATGTATGGATGTATGTCTGTATGTCTGTATGTCTGTATGTCTGTATATTATGTATGTATGTATGTATGTAGGTAGGTAGGTAGGTATGTATGTATGTATGAATGTACAGTATGTAAGTTTACATTTATATGTATATGTATATATATACATATATAAGTATATCTGTACATATGCACACACACATGAGTATACATACAATTACATACTATATATATGCATATCTCGGTGTTGGGATCCATGATACGACAAACTGGAGATAGCTCGAAAGAGACGCCAGTGCTGTTTGTTGCCCCAAGATGTTTCTCTGTCGGCTGATGGACTCATCATCCATTTCAACCATACCCAGACTTTTTCAAAAACTTTCTTTGCACGTAAAAACAACATTCTTCTAACATATGGTTTAACGATTTTTAACGATGTTAACATGAAAAAAACACATGGTTTCACATGCTAAGAACTCTTCTCTTTTCTCAAGCTCCGAAGACAAGTAGCCATTGCATCGGGCCAACCTGCAGGGCGTTTGGGTCATCAGAAATCATCCCACAAATGCAGCCCCAATCTTTTCGAGTGCCAAAAACAGGAGGGTTCTGTAAAAGGTGGTTTTTGATGCCCAAATATCATGAACATCATCGGTTTGAAACTGGCTGATCATTTTTTTTGATCCGTACTTTAAAATATATGTGATACGTTATCACTTAGTAAAACAAAGAAATGGAGATGGATCTAGAGCTCACAAACTGACTGGCTGGTCAGTTCTGCGAACCATCCCATTTCCTGCAAGAAAATGACTTGACCCATATGAATTCCATCCACCATCTTCGGCGAACACAATCAATTAGCCTAGATATTCTTCCATCAATGATTTTTCGAAGGTAACAAAAAACAAGTCCTACAGCAATTGTTAGACGGAACCAGTCAAGGCTCCCAGTGAAACATTCATCAAATCCAGAGTGTCAGGATTTCCCTCCGTCTCACCAAGGTTGAAGCAACGGGATTCCCAGTTGTACGATGATTATCTCTGTGAAATATCTTGAAAAGGGTAGGTTACTTTTTTCACTTTTTTTTAATGATCTACAATCAATCAACCAGCGTTTATCAACTACATCCACATATTCTGGATAGGTAACCACCCTGATGATGACATTTCCATGAAATAACTACAAGGTCGGGCCCCTTACTCCTTACTGATAAGTTGGCTGATGACACCCATGAATACTATATATCTACCATACACTCTAGAATCATAATTATTTGCACCAACTTTGTATAACTTTGCTATCGCTTGGGGGCCCCACGTTGTATATATATATATGCAGTATATACTATATATATAGTATGTATATATATATACATACAATATATATATATACTATATATACACATATGTATATATATATATACACATATGTATATATATACACATGTATATATATGTATATAATAGACTATATATATATACTATACATATATATATATATACACTATATATATATATACACTATATATATAATAGGTTAAATAGCAGTCATCCTGAAGACACCAAGGACTTTTCAAATCACCCACACCTCGAGAGACGGCTGGTCGGGCTGGGGAGGCACCTTCAGAGGTGCCCCAGAGGGTCAAAATCTGGGGTTTCCTCCGGATGGTATCCAAAGTCATAGGTGGTTAATGGATTGAAAATGGTCATTGAAATAGTTGATTTTCCACAGTTATGTAAACGTTTACCAGAGGGTAGGTGGTTAATGGATTCTTATTCCTCAAAATCTGAGAATCTGATTCCTCAAAATATGGCAATTTCATATAATTTCATAGGTTTTGACGCCCCAGATGAACAACATATGAGCAACATTCATATGAAT
>Ga0126342_10018394_pt1 | contig 11985 bp, 12 predicted proteins | sample Cyp1metagenome_FD_92528 | JGI IMG/M metagenome (GOLD analysis project Ga0126342, IMG submission 92528) | Coral microbial communities from Lord Howe Island, Old Settlement Bay, Australia - Cyphastrea 1 metagenome | ecosystem: Host-associated > Invertebrates > Cnidaria > Coral ... | reverse complement strand
CTACAGCACCAAGGTAGTGCAACTTGTCCCCATCCCCACTCTAGCATGCCAAATAAATGAGTTCCAAGTCCTGTAAGCTGCCAACCTAGAGCCTCAAGGAGGCGCTACTTGGGTCCAGCCCCACTCTACAAGGTCACCTTTCAGTTTCTGGGCAAGGTCTTCGCTCTTTTGACGTTTATGTTGCAATACTCAGGCAAGAGATTGGTCCAAGTAACAGTTCTGCAGTGCAAGCTATGGAATGGTCTGACTCACCGATAACTGAAGCAGAGGAAGCAGAGCTCTCAGAGAGCCGAACAGAAGAACGCAAGATCCATGGAGAAATGACCAGCCTACAGAGCGAACATCTGTCAGATAGGCAGGACAAGGAGAGAAGAAGAGAAGGAGCAGAAGGAGCAGAAGGACCAGAAGGAGCAGAAGGAGCAGGAAGAGAAGAGAAGGAACGAAGAGAAGGCGGAGGCCCTGAAAGAAAGCAGTTCAAGGCCTGACTTCAGAGTGGGAACGCTGACATGATTAAAGATTACATTACATCAGTGACATCAGTGTGCAAAAAATCACAGTACTTTTGAAGCGTACCAGGGCCGATCGGATCGCCACACGGCCACAATGTCACTTGGACGAACGTCGTACTGAGAGACTCTTTGAAGTTCACGGAATGGTGCGTTTGTAGAGAAGAGCTTACGCCGCTTACGCATCTCAATTTGTGAATTGCGCACAGTTTTATGTCTCACGACTTCATGTCTTAATTTTTGGTTTTCGGGCACCGTGCCTTCATGTTTTTCCAACATTGTTCAACATTTTAGCATACGAATTTCCTCAGCTACACACGTCGAGCTCAGCCTGAGGTCCACAGATCAGACCTGGTACGTGCTAGGCCCTGCAAAATCAAGTTTCAACCAACGCGGTATTTCGGAAATCTGTTTGTCTTTGATCGACTATTCGAATCCTTTTGAATCTATTTGATGGTATATTTGATGATATTTGATGGTATATTTGATGCATTTTGACGCGTCCGGATAGCACCTTTGAGTCGCACATTTGCCTGTTGACATTGCAAGGAGATGATGAGCCACCTTCACGGAGCTCCGAGGGAGTGACTTGACCATGTTCCTTCTGTCGGAGGAAAAACGAGGATAGTGCAGTGCATTCCTTTGTAAACCATAGTAAACCATAGTAAACCGATATAGGGACCGAACTTGTAGCAATACACCCCTCAGAGTTGGCTAGCGGCTAACACATCAACATAAGGCACTGCTTCTTGCTGAAACTCGTCTCAGGCTGGGTTCCAAACCTAGAGTCAAAGAGAATGTCTTGAAAGCTACTTGAAAGCCATGAAAGCCAAGAAGTGTTTCTAGCTCATTATTTCAGATTTATTGCCACTGCGTGTTTCCTACCTTTGCTAGGCAAAGTAGTCGCAGATTGATGGCATTGTGTTTGACGGCCTGGAGTGAAGGCATGGAGTCCACTGGAGTCACTGGAGCAAAACTCGAATCGTTTTGACATGTCTCGACCACTTTTCGAGTCATGCACCATGCCGAGCAAAAAAAAAAAGTTGGGGGAAGTCATGCATCATGCTGCAATATGCTGCATATGCTTAGAACTGCATGAAGTCATGTAGATATACGATGAATTATGATGAATTATGATGATATATGTAGATCACATAGTGATTTGTTGAATCCATATTTTGATATATTTTGAATATAGCCTTGCACTTTGCAGGCATTGGTTTCGCAATCAGCAGCTCAATCTGGGAAGATGATGAGGCGTGTGTTGTTTCATCGTGTTTGGACTTGGCTTTCGGGGCTTGGTTCCTTTCTGTCCTCGAAGGAAGACATGCAGCGGTGGCATCTGCGTGGTTTAGTAAACCTCTTAGATTCAGAGTGCGGGTGGAAGACCTGCTCGACCCGATTCTTGACTCAACATTTCAATATTTTCAATGCGGCATTTGCCCAGCCAAGGAGCTACGCTTTCAAGAAAATGAAGAGCTTCGGCTCAAGGATGCCTATAACCCACATTGATTTTGTATGATGATCTAGTGTTTTCACGAACACTATTCGAAGATCAGTGGAATGACAATATGTTTCTTTCAGAAACTATTCTGTATAGCAACCTGACCAAATCATACCAGATCAATGAATGAGGACTGATGCTGATCCTTTACTGCCTGCCTTCAGGAGCAAGAAGAAAGGGCCACAACAGAAGCAGCGTGGAAGGCCAAATTACTTCAGTATATAATCCTGTCGATTAATTCACTATCTTCCGCTATCGCATTCTGGCTGTGCCAGCCCCAGCTGGTCTTATACAATCTTTCCTGGTAGGAGAATGTCGAAGAAGAGATGCGCAGCATCAAGGTTGCACACATTGAAAGAAGTACATACAGTACGTTCACTCATGCGATCAGCATGTGATCGAACTCTGAGATTCGGTTGCCGAAGGAACGCCTGCAAAATGACTTCCAAGAAGAACTCCGATCTCAGGCCCAGTCTGCACAGTGATGATATATGATGATATCATCTAAGTTAATAACAAATGATTCGATTTGATTTAAACTTTATTTCATTTGCGTTTCTTTAACATTCTTTAACTGTGATCAAAATGCAACACCACGCGCTTTGACACCGCCAATGGGCCAAATGGGGCAATTCGGCTTAGCCCCCCTTTTCTTAGCCCGTTCGGCTCGAGCCACGCAACCAGCATTTGAAATTCCAAAACTCGCCACTTTTTGCCAGCAGTCTGAAAATCACAGCAGTTTTGTTTCCGACTTAGAAGTCTTTGACAGTCTTTGGGGTCAAATCAACTTTCCATTTGAAAGTGAACACCATTTCAGTCTTGACACTCTTGGACCAATTCCGCTCATTGTCGTTTAGAGCTTGCAGCGGATTGGAGGCAGCAATTGAGCTGTCCAGGTTCTGGTTTGAGCACTGCAATTTGATGGCCGGTGCCATGTCATGGCATTTCAAAGCAGCTTTTCTGGTGAATGTGCGGTCTTGACATTTTTGAATCATTGTCCAACGCGCACATCGTGTGTTCAGCAGGCATGAGTGACAGCAGCAGAGACGAGATCTGCAACATGCCTGAGACAGCTTCGCTTGAAAGACTCGTTGATTGGGAATGGTGTAGCCATGTATAGCAAGAAACCTGGCAAATCTTGGCAGAGACGGACGATCAGTTCATCTGTAAGCAACCGTAGACTGACATAGACTGAGTAGAAACATCCAGAAACAACACGGCTAGAGATTTTGCCAAAGTCATCTAAAGTCAACACAAGCAGTCAAGAAACTTATAGAAACTTGATCACAAGATATTGGCTGCAGAGCTCGTACCACTTTAAAATCTTTAAATACCTAATCTCTATACACTTTGGACATCTTTGGAACTAGGTCCCTGGGCCCTCTGTATTTGGTTCTTATGTTCAAGGACACGGGATCAACCTCGCACTCAAGGCTTCATGTAGGGCCGGGCTGATGGCCAGACAATTCTCAATATGTTTGGAACAACCCTTTCTGTGATTAGTTCCTGCTTGCAGCGTAGAAAACATGTTCGTGCCACCCCAGACCTTTGCCCACCCCGAAATCTTACACCCAAACAATCTTATGCACTTGTCACCAGGGGATGAACAAAGCCATTGGACAATACTGACAATACACTGTACGCAGTGATTTTGACATTTCTGACTTCAGGCTTCAAGAATTTGGGGTTTTAGGGTTGTAGGTTTTTGAGATTTTTTGAGGTTGTCGCTTTGGAAACTAAAAATTGCTGGCCTGACGAAGGATTTGAGCATGTCAAAGGATGTGCGGTAATCCGTGGCGGGCAAACCTCTGGTTGCAGTGAACATGTTTCAAAGAGATGGAACACCCTTTTTCAGTCTTTTCTTCACTTTACTTCCCCGCCTAACGATCTCCCGGTTGGTGTTGAAGTCACTGAGACTGAGGATAGTAATTGATTAGTTGATATATTTTTTAGATATTTTTCATCTGGAGAATGATCGTTGCAGTCTCCGAGGCGCACAGCTGCGGCAGGCACTGGAGCTACGAGAGAAATACTGTGGATCGGTAGAGAAGCAGTGCGGGGCCCAGTGGCCCAGTCACTCCGCTACTGCCGCTACTGGTAGTTGCCAGCCCACCTTCTGGCACTAGTCCCGCACCATTTTGGCCATTTTGTACCTCTTCTTAGATCTTCTTAGTAATTATATATACATACATACATATATATATATATATTTGTTAGCAATATGTCAATCCAAGGACGTCGTTTCCAAGCTCAGCTAGATTGGAGCTTTGCTGGAAAGATGGGCTGATGCAAATCCGAAACCTGACTTGAATATCCTGTTTTGTTCGAGTCGTACATGCTGCCTGTGTGATGAACATGACCTGCTACAGCATTCACCGGCATTCATCCATGTAAGGAGAGAAAAACAGTGAGACCTCACTGTTCCACGTCCCGAGCCTGGATGAGTACTATGACGATATGCATCTCGGCTGACAATTGATGAATGATGTTGCATGATGCTACATGTTGCTTAATTTTTTGTGCCACGACAACGCAGTAACTGGCATGTGGGTTCCAAGGAACACGCTCTTTCATATCCGGTCATCTGGACCTGTATCCAGCTATGCGTACCAGAGACTTAGATTGTTGCAGACAAAGTTCGAGCTGTACACAATGGATTCCAGGTTGCAAAGAGGGCCTGCCATGCACTTGTGTAAGTTGACTGATTGTTGCCAATGTTGAATCACGCATCACAATTTGATTAGTTTGCATCATGAGATCGCTGGATTTCAGGTTTTTGGTGACCAGGAGGCACAGGATGCTATGGATACGGGGCACCGCGTCACCTGCTTGCCTTAGATGATTTGCGGATGAGTGTTGCGAGACAGGTAGATAACCCGTGTTGCTTGGAGACTTGAACATGGGACTATCGTGACTGGACTTGCTTGTGCTCCCGCCTTCTGATCCACGAAATACCTGGCTATGCAGTGAAAGGTTCCTTCTGTTTGGTGAAGACTGATACTAGCAGAACAGCTCCTGACGTTTTTTTTTGGTGAAATTCGGATCTGTTGAGAGCAGGTTAAACCTCTCCAACAAAAACACCGGTGTCACCTGTGCTTTCCACATGTCTCAACCTCCCCCTTTAATGCAGTAATTTGATTGGCAGATCCTGGGACATCCAAGTCCCAAAGTCATCAACACTGAGGATTTCTACAATGTCCGAAAGGTAGATACACACATCCACCATTCTGCAGTGGACTGGGCTGCAAACTGGTAGTAGCAGTGTCGCTGTTCACTTTGATTTGAACAGACTGGTACAGTATACCGTAATTCGTCAGATAACTTTGCAACGTACGCAAAGTATTCGTTCGTTGGTGCTGTTAAAGTTGAATGCCTTCTATCAAATGAATCAAGCGACAGATACCAGAAGCTTCGACCTGAGAATGCAGAACAAGATCTGCAGTCTGCATTGAAGTTCAGACAGTCTACGATCATATCATTTCTAGATCCATTTTGGATCATTTTGCTTCCGTACCAACGACTGAGGCAATGAATGCTAAGCACTTGCTGCGGTTCATGAAGAAGAAGCTCAAGCGCTTCTCTGAGGACATCATAGACGCGCTCCCGCTGCATTTGTGTCATGTTGCCCATGTTGCATTGTGGAAATGGACTTCAAAGAGCTGGGATTTTTCGAGCACTGATTTCCAAATTTTACAGTCTCAAAGAGCTGCTGCGTCTTCTCTAAGGAAAAAGATTGCCGCAAACGGACGCTTCAGGAAACCTTCGACGAGACCTGGCATGAGGTGTTCCAAGAGCACTGCAAACTGCAGCGAAAATCTACAACCCTCAAATCAGGGCAATGGACTAGCATACCTGCAGCGAAGTAATTGGGAGTGTCTGAAAATGGGTTCTACATCCCCCAAACAGCCATTTAATGAGAATGATTATGATGATGATGATGATGATGAACCATGATAAACCATGATAAACCATGATAAACCATGATAAACCAGTGGAATTTTGCCTGGGAGCCTATTTTCCAACAAACCCAATTAGCATCAGAAGCTTCAAATCTTCGCAAACAGTCAATCAATCAAGGATATGGGCATCGGCTGGACAGATCTTTGCATCGACCGGCTACAAGTTTGGGCCGACAAAAGCTGTTTGCATCGTTTCGATCGTTTCAACAACAAGTGACTTTGATGCACACATGTGCCGAAATTTCATTTGGTTGTTGTCACTTCAATGTACTTCAATATTTTACTGGTAACAACAATGGATTTAAATTCAACGACCTTTGTGTGTGGACGGGCTGCTTGACCGCATGTTTTTCCTGCAGGGTTTGATCGGGCTCAGGTATTCACCAATGGGGCAGAACGAGTTGCGGACAATTTTTCTGAAAACTGCACCTTGGCTGCTTTGCATTGAGATCATTGAGCTTTCTGTCCCAAAGCTCCGCGTCTCCACATTATTCAAACACTTTCTGTGCATCGCTTTAAAAGATGTAGGTGGGTAATGCGCTTGATGCGCACCAGATGTTTACAGAAATGGTCTTGAACTCTTTGATCCAGTGCAGCTTTGTACAAGGACAATGCCATGGGCGGGAGATACCTAGCTGAGCTCTCCAGGGAGACTTGGCTTATGGTTTTGCCGAATTGACAGTTGCCCTGAAGAATCCGAGTCACGCTCCACACGACTGCAACATACTGCAATTATACCATGCGACTCTGCGCGAGCAAAGTGAACCATTTCAGGAAATCGGCTCCTGTATTTCAAGCCACCAGTCAACATACTCATCATGGGGCAAGCTCCTGAGCCAAGGAAATCATCTCTGACCTGGAAGAGTCTAAATATCAACATGCTGAATGGCGGCTGTCCATCTATGGGCGCAACCAGACAGAAATGACAGAACATGCTCAAGCAATGCAGTGAAGGGAAGAGTTTGTGCACTGTTTGTTTTTAAGATGACTCTCTGTCTCTGAAAGGCAAGAAGTCCGAATGGGACAACCTCAGCAAGTGGGTCCTGGGGCGCGGAAAAGGCTCGCAATCAAAATGTCTGATCATGTTTGGACAAAAAAAGGCAGCAGGCATCATACACAAAGGGGCGTGCTGCTGTAGGCGACGGCGAACCCTTGCTGTCCCAGAACATCCGCTGGATGATCCAGATCCCACGCTTGTTTGCCTTGTGACACAGCAGCACAAAATCTGCACTGGCTGCTTCAAAGATATTGGACGATTTTGAAACTTTGATCTGAAAGTGTCTGGGAGTCACAAGTCACAAGGCCTTGTGAAAATGACGCTGACTCTCCAAGGTACAAAACAACCGGACAGCTGAACCACTTCGGCGAGATGCTAGAAAACATTTTTGGTCCTATCTTTGACTCGTCCTTAGAACTCAGTCCTCAATGGAAACTGTTTCTGAATGCTCAATCGGCCTCTATTCTGTGGATCCAATCGTGCCCAATGCTCAGCTGCAGAGAAGCTCTCTGACAGAATCGAGTCTAAGGAAGCCACTATCTTTCCAGAGCGGTACCCAGATGTTGCAGAGTTTCTCCAGCACATCAGCGGCAGCAGCCTCACCAGGGCATTGCACGAATGAATATACAGCGTTTGATCTTCAGGCTGTAGGTATCATTCACGTTTCTGTTCTGAAGCTGTCAGCAGCTGTCAGCACCAGGCTTTGATACAGTGGACGATGAGAGCAGGTCCGAGAAGCCAGTTGATCGGACCTTTTCATCCAAGAACCTGACTCCTCAACAGTGGGACATTGCAGACAATCCGCAGGGAGACCCAGAATTTTTTCACTGCCTTGGCAGAGCATGTTTATGGCTGTGCCTGCACACCGCATCGCACCACTGTGCTAGCCAAGGTCTTACAAGTACTATTCCTACTTTATCCAAAGCAATTTGCGCTTGCTCAACATGCTTCGGCACCAGATGCATGACCGCAATTTGCTGCACGCATCATACTCGAGCCTCAGCCTGACTTGATCCTCCACGGAGTGAGTCAAAGATGTCTTGCTGTCCAGGAAAGGCATGAATACATTTGCTTATCGACCACATGCCGGGGAGGCGTGGCCAAAGAATTAAACGCCTGCAAACAATCTAGACACTTCCGACATCTTCCGACCCAATTTGTTGACGTTGAAGCCTGGTGGCCTTTCACTGGATTTCGATGGCAGCGAGGCAGGAGAGGTCCATCACTTGGACACTGCCTTCTTGCTGGCAGATGGAATCAATCATGGCCTGAACTTGCGGAAGTCCATGGGTTTGCTCCTGGTCTGCAGTGTGCAGGGCCTTCACCGGTCACTGTTTAGTTGATCTGCTTGGGTGGATGCTGTCGTTACATGCATTCATAGCAAGGCAGTACCTCTTCTACTTGTCGCAGATCGGTCTGGCAATGTCACCGTGCTCCAACAATCAGCTGCTACTTGGTAGATTTGGCACGGCAGAGCATGGCAGAGCCGTTGAAGTTCTCAGTAATGCTTCGTCGATTCGTCGCCCTTTTGTGTGAGTGCACTGAGTGCACTGAGTGCACTGAGTGCTCTGTCCTCATCTGTCCCAAACATTCGGGATCTCAACCATCCTGATTTCAAGCTGCGGAATTCGCATCATTGGAATTTCCCCAGGTTCTTGGCCTATGAGAAGAGCCCATTTCCAGTGTATTTTCAACGTGGTCTCAATGTGTCGTTGTCCACTGATGACCCCTTGATGTTTCATCAGACCAAGGAGCTACTAAGTGTGGTTTTCACTGTAGTCTGGACTACATTGAGACTGTGAGTATATAGATTGTCAAACTCAGTAAAGAGCGGCAGCGCTCCGTTTTGCGACGACACAGTGTGCCAAGTGTGAGGAGCCCTTGATGGAGGAGACACTTGTCTTGAAAGTATTCGAATTGAGCTCTTGAAAAAGCAGGTCACCATTGAATTTGGAGCTTTGATAGTAGATGATAGTAGTATGTTGTGCCCAGGTATAGCATCGCAAAGCAGATTTGGCACTTCACATCAGTTGACCTCTGTGAAATAGCGCGAAATTCTGTGCTACAAAGCGGATTTCCTGATGATGTCAAGGCTGGGCACACTTGAAGAGTCTTGAAGATGTAGTCTTTTTATGAATATTTCTGAGTTACAATATATAATAATATATAATAATATAATATAATATATATAATATAATAACTTATAATATAAATTATAACTTATGACGGTTCCGGCTTCCGTCCCATGCCTATGATAAGTGGATTTCTCGTTGTTGACATTCACGGATACGTCCTCGTTCGATCCGGGTGATTTGTCAATTTCACTGGAAGTGGGGCCTTGTTGAGGCAGCTTGGTTTGGAACGCCCAATTTCAAGGAGGACAACAAGCCGCAGTCCACCAATGTGCCCAGTTTAAGGCTGGAACCTGCTAGGGGATGGAAGGATACTATGCCCAAGATGCTTTTGCATTCGATTGAAGACATTTGGCACCCTTTTGGCTGTACATCACATGGCTACAGAACTCCTTCAGGTTGCTTCCAGCAAAAGTATCAAAGGCATCAATGAACACTCTCAAGACTCTCAAAGTTTGTTGCCAGGATTGCCTATAGAAGACGTGTGTACAATGAGGAGATGCACCTGCTCCAGGGCAATGTAGCATGGCCATAGAAGAATGTTCCGTGCTCTGCTAAAGCTGCTATCGTTTCTCGTTGTTATCCAAGGCAGATGACACCGAAGATGTCGGAGCGATGTGCAATCTACTGCTGCTTTCACCTTCAAAGCGATTGCCAAAGCTTCTAAGCTGGATATTGCTGGGTTTGAGAACGGGCTGACTAGCGACCACTATTTTGATGATTTTGAATTAGATATAACTAGTTGACTGGCTATATCCTTTTGTCAATCCCTCGAACATCTTTATATAAACATCTTTAAACTATTTTCTTTTCATCCTGATTGCACCTCGTAGTGCAGATGGATTGCACCGTAGATTTGGCCAACTGTGATGTGATTTTCCATTCTTCCCACGTGAAGATAAGGTGCTCGTTGTCGGACTTTGGAATCGACATGGAGTCCAAGGCTTGTCTGGGGTTTGGCTGCGGCACTTTGAGGATCCTTCAGTTGACAATCACAGAATCTTTCACGGTGTTGGGACTTGTTGGGTCCAGAGGGTTTCAGCACTTTGTCCTGTACTCAAGGCAGATTATCCGTGACCATGATTGAGTGAACTCGCACACACACACACACATGACATGCACGCTGCAGGCTGTTGCAACATTTGCAAGAGGTCCCTTTTGTTGAGTTGAAACCTTTTCAATTTAGCTGTTGAAACCAAGATCCGGCCCTATCCAGCATCTTTGCCTGCTGGGGAGGAGACAGTGCCAAAGTTGCAAGAAACTTCACCAGTCCATGGCTTTCAGCAGTGTCATTTTTCACCATACTATCAGACATTGTTTGAAATGTTTCGAAAACTACCCAAGGAACTTGCTTTAGAAAGCTCCGAGCAGGTTGGAGCGGATTTGGGCGAAGATGTGGAAGCCTGTCTCATTTGGACTTAGTCAGCACTTGCGCTTTTGAGGTCTTCCTCTTCATAGCTTTCATTGCTAATGAGGCAAAAGCTCCCAAACAACAATTGCATATATGAAAGTTGCATACTGCGATATATCACCATTGTACTTATACACAGTACATGCTGCAATAATTTGCTATGTAAATCGAAGCCTCTTCAGAACAGATACATGATTCGTCAAGTATTGTAGAAGAGTTGACCTATTGCAAATGAATGACAGTCAACATGAAAATATTCTGTGTAAGTCGCTGTTCCCTCTCTCTCTCTATCTCTCTCTCTCTGTGTCTCTCTCTCTCTCTCTTGCTCCTTGATTCTATATTCCAACATTGAGGATTGGGCTGTGCAGCAGAGGAAGCTTGGCTTTGCAAAGTATTGAGCTGATTGACCTGATTATCCAGAGATTTCTACCCTGTTTGGTCCAATGCAATGCAACCGCAACTGCGGTATTTTTTGGTAAGAGGAGGACACACACACAACGTATTTGCTCGCACAACGTTTTTTCATGGCCTAAGATGATCCGGTGACATGACATTACATTCCATGTACATTCCATGTACCACATTATCTCAGGCAAGCGCTTGTACCGAGGCTCACTCCTCATGGCTCCACAGCAAACATGAAAAAACTTGGGTCACAGGCCTTTGTGACCAGGCAGCAAGTGTACCGCAAGATGGGACATGATGGGATTAACATGCCGGTTTCAAGTTGTTTCCAAAGTCAAGAAGGATGCAATACCGCTCAAAATCACACGAACGGTACAAACTGGGTATCAATTGGAAATCATGAGCCTTGCACCATTCTCACATGCATCTCATCGATGTCTTGATTTTGCGACAATCTCGCGATAAGCTCATGACTGCAAGTTGAAAGGGCGCGGTGCCAGGGTATAAATCGCCATACACGCAAACACATTTGGAACAACTGAACCGATTCTGTTCTTGAACTTTAAACTGAGGAGCAGTCGCTGACTCACAAGGGCTCCTTTGATATGAGCCGGAGGCTGCTTAGCAACAATCAGAGTGGCTTAAACATGCTCAAACAAATTGAACTATTGGCAGGTGCATGGTGGTATGTAGGATTCGCTTAGTCGTTGTAAGACACCACCAATCACATCCGTGTTACATGTCTAACTTTGATCATGATTGTAATTATTTGTATTAACATATGAATATATTAACATAAATAGTATAATATATATATATACATCTGGGTATAACGTGTTTCACCGCCCCTACCCAGTCTTTTCAAGTATTCTATATGTGCACATTTCGGAGAATGTCGTGCTGTGCACGTTTCCCAGCAGTTGTGCACGTTTCACAAGCCCCCTAAAAAAAATGGGGAAATGGGGAAACTAGGACAGGACAGGTTGGAGGTTAGGTGGGAGGCTGTAATGTTTTTGTTCAATCTTGTAATCTGAAATGTTTGACTGTTTCTTTTTGAATATCTTGCTAAAT
>Ga0126342_10018393_pt1 | contig 11985 bp, 10 predicted proteins | sample Cyp1metagenome_FD_92528 | JGI IMG/M metagenome (GOLD analysis project Ga0126342, IMG submission 92528) | Coral microbial communities from Lord Howe Island, Old Settlement Bay, Australia - Cyphastrea 1 metagenome | ecosystem: Host-associated > Invertebrates > Cnidaria > Coral ... | reverse complement strand
TGTATGTTATGTATGTATGTTATGTATGTATGTATGTATGTATGTATGTATGTATGTATGTATGTATGTATGTATGTATGTATGTATGTATGTATGTATGTATGTATGTATGTATGTATGTATATGTTTTCAATGATCATAAGACCAACAATGTGTTCGGAGTCAGTGATTCAAACAATATCTTTTTGCAGTTTGCAGTATATGATCGTGGCTTTTGAGTACTGATATCCATACGGAGTTCGTTGTTATTCACTCCACCTTAGAATCGGCATGTGTAATCAATCACCAGCTACGATGGTCAGCACAAGCCTGCCATCACCTTCCAGAATCCATTGGTTCAAAATGAATTTGAATGGAGAATTGCGGTGTTCTGACTTCGCCTCATCCCCCATCCACCATCCTCACAGCACCTCCAGGTTCGCACTATGTTCATCCCAAGTTCATCCCGAGTTCATCCAGAATCCAGCCATTTTCACCAGAACATCCCAGCAGCCGCTCCCAGACCCGAATCCCGCCTTCACCACCGAGGCCTGGCGCTTGAAGGACGGTTTCTCCATGGTCGGGCTCTCTTCGGAACTCCTGCAGCTCCGTGTTGTGACCCTGTGGGAAGATGTGCCAACGGTGAAAAAGAGCGGTGACAACATGAGCCCAGAAAAGTGGGGAAAGGATTTGAATCACCAGTGATAATCACCAGTGATTCAAGCAGATTTTTTTCCAACCACAACTTGTGGCACCATACAAAAACCGCAGCCAAGTGGCGCAGGTTTCGCAGGCAGAGGTCGGCGATCGCGGTACACAGCGAATTGCAGCATCAGGGTGCTGACCAAACTCCAATTCAGCATCCTCAGAACGCACCCAAAAGAAGACCAGAAATCCTGGTTGATTGTTTCCAAGATTTTCGAGTTGAAATGTCTTGGTGTTTTGGATGTTTTTTTGGGGGTGTCCAATCTGACCCCAAAAAAAAGCCGGCCTGGATCTGCCACCGCCTCCGCTGAGCCAAGAGGCATGGTCAGTTGCAGCGCCAGGTCATCTACTTCCACGAAGGTGGTGTACAACCGCGCTGATGTCCTGGGTGGCGGGCAGAAAAGGATGGGGGGGGTAGCACCAGCGAGGTTTGCCATGAAAGAATGAATTGAAATGATCCAAAATGGTAGATAATTATGACCATCGTGGAATATTATGGATTTTGGAAAATGGCATGATGGTTGATTTGACACACCTCCACGTCTTGCCCATGGTGAAAATGGCATGTTGGGCTGCGGGCTCTCCGGTCTTGGGCCATGGGTTAAGCAAAGCGGCCCTCCAAAGGTCATGGCAGTGACCAGAAAGGACAGCTGTCCAGTCGACTTGTTCTTGTAGTTGATGATCACCTGCAAAATTGTTCATCACAGATTCCATCACCAAAACTCACAGATGTTCGGCACCTGTGGCAGGACGGCCACCAGGCCAAACAAGGCGTTGGCCGTGTATGCCGCCGTGGTGAACGTGCTTGAAACCTGGTGGTGGGCAGCCGTTGGTCAGTAAGTTGTGGATTAAATTAACGTCATCAATAATGGCATTATACTGAACATAATTATGGAGAAGAAACATGAAATAACCATATTATATTTAGGTTTAACTGAAAATGGGGTGCAGTATACAGTATACTGCCCTAAATGCCAATTTCAACTAGGAATGCGTATTAAATATTCGACCATATGGGATTTTCGGGTACCCTCTTTGTGGATAAACACACATGGGGGCTCTAACCCTAGTCAACTTGTAGGCGAAATCCCTTCTGGAAGTACTAGACTACAGTAATCGTCATGATAGAAATTTCCCTGCAGAACAAGGGGCTTCCAAGATCACTCTTTGCCAAGGCAAACTTTTCTTTGGGACTTCGAGGTTAGGAGAACCCTGACAGCCCAGGAATGACCACCTCAGTTGGCTTCTCATCCTATTTTTACCTGGCTATTGTAGTATATAGCTATACTTGTAACAAGTACAGCCATGACTTTGCAGCCTTAACCCGTCAGATCCCATCAGTTATCCAAGCGGCCCATCCCAGTGCCATGGCAGTCACTCCCACGCAGAGACAAAGGTCTGCCAGCCTTGCGACCAATGGACGGAAAGATCTGTGGTTTTGCAAGTGACACATGGCGAACGTGGCGACCCGAAACTTCTCTATGCGCCAGTGAGGCAACAACGCAAGCCAGTCAGGTTGCAACACCTCGTGAAACTATGGCTGATAAGGTCGTGCACGAAAATACCCTATGGAAACGCCTAAATCGATAGGAAAATTAAAATCCTACTAAACCGGTGGTAAATTACTCGTTTATATTTTTTTTCGGGGCTTAGTATATATCGTCTTGATGGAGTTCAGCAAGCCATCTCATGAATGGATTAGATGCACAATGCCCACTAGGCCGCCGGGCCAAACCCTGGGTCCCAGATTTCCATCTGCCCATGCCACAACCAGCGTCAACAGCAATAGTTGTGGAAACAAAATCGCCTCGGCTACAGCAAAAAGCATCGAAACCGAAGCATTAAACCAATAGAGCTCGATATTTGCCCTTCAATTTTAAACGTAAAGCAGTCCAGGCATGAATGAAGGAAGTACCAACCAGAGTGCGTCATCTCCCCGTGCCAACATCCCCAGTTCTCAAGCAGCGACCATAAAAAGTGTTGAAATCCAAGGTGCAATTTCAGCATACGTCGTCACAGGAGTACGTCGCACCACATTGTATGCAAGCTGCACTCCCATGCTCACCTTAGAGGGCACATCCAGTTTCAACAGCATCCATCTCGCATATTTAAAAACTGGACTTGGAGTCGGAAGTTAATCTCAAAATATATGGGAACAGCTTTGGTGCAAAAAAAAGGATCTTTGGGCTCTTTGGGTTGTCTAAAATCTTGATCAGTACTAAGATTTCAATGGCTATAGGCTATATCATATCTTTGCTCTTTCATCTCAAGTCCTCATTGTTGCTGGAAAACTAAACTGATGATTATAGATCCCCAAACGGTTCCAACCCTTGGGAGACCCGGCCGTTTCTGTCCAAATCGAAATCTTGGAAATGCCTTCAGCTGACTTTGCCCGCCACACAGCTGCCACCTGGTGATGGAACATCGGATCAACTAGTGAAAAACTGTCGCAACCAGCTTTGGTGCTTTCATCAAGTGTTTGCGGCCCAATCCATGGATGCTTCCTGATGAATGCAGGTGGTGCATTCTCCATGGAATATGGAACAAAGTCCTCGCAAGATGGGAAAAGAAACGAATTGGATCGATACACAATGATCAACGGTATCATTTCAGGAACCCACGCTTAGGCTGTTATCACCCAACGCCTGTGGCAACTTTCCAAGGCAGGAGCCGCCGATGACCTTTGCGTCGTCACTCTGACACCACAAATCACCATTCAGTGTCCTGCTCCCACAATCCACCAATTTTAGTCTTGGGGATCCAAGATTTCTTCAGAAGCGCTCATAGATGTTCCAAGCAGAGTCACAGTTTACCAGAAACTAGGCTCCTTGGCAGATTTCCCGATTAGCCAAAGATTACAGAGTAAAATCATCCAGTTTGGTCCACATTTTCCTCGAATCTCTACAGGTCTCCAGTCCCAGGCACCGCAAAAGACAGCGCTTTCGAGACCAGCAATTCGACGTCGAAGTCGGACATCCTGCATTTAGCCAATGGTCTTCGCCGACATTGCATGGTTGATACTGGTTCACAGCCACGGTTCTCAACTGGGATGATCACATAAGCTGAATGCATCCCTTCTTCTCGGTATCAACACCAGTCTTTTTATGACTCTCAGAACCTTTGATATCTTTGCCGGGGTCGAATCAACTACACCTGGTCCGGCACAGTTCCTGACATCGAGACCTACAAAGGTCACGCTCTTCAAATGGCACGCCTGGACGCGGTGGCCATGTGGCGCACTGCTGGTCGCAAGAGGTTCCAGTAACAACGCACCCAAAGAAGTAGGGACACTGCGAAGACATGCGTTTCAGAAGTGAGACTTAATTGCGGTCTTTAAAGCTTTGCAAAAGATCCAAAACATGTCAAACTATAAATATGAAAGATTGGGAACAGCTTCAAATCTGCGCCTTCAGCAAAATGAGGTATGCAAGCAACACCGGCAGCGCCCGGCGACGCAGTGGTGGGATGCGCACCATGGTTACCATGGTCGCTGCCCTCCAATGCACATTACAACTTCACGAGGGTCACCAAATACACCAAACAATCTACTTGAAACATCTTGAAACATCACTTTTCCTTTCGGCTTCACCATGCTTTCTCAGCAAGTCTTCCGTTTGATGGGCCATTGTAGACGCTTGCATGTTTCAAGATTAGGCATGGAACAGGTCGGAGCACCTGCTATTTCAATCCCAAATACAATGCGTCTTGGAGCTCTTCCAGCTCAAGTGTTTCTCAATTCTCATGAACAGTTCTTTGCTTGTGTCTAGGACAGTGAGCTTAACTGCCCAGCAGTGGATGGAAAAGTGATGTCTTCAGGTCAAAGCAAGCTAGTCTTTCAAGTCCAAAACACCTGGCACAAAAAGACTGCTTAGGAAGCATCTCAGAACTGATCTGAATCTGAATAATAGTTTCTCCGATGCAAATTCTAAAGCTTCCTTCTTTCTAGGGGTTTAGGGCACCCACCCTATCTCTAGAAATACGCAAAGTTTCTGATTTTGGGCCACAACAGGTTTGGATACGGAGACCCAAGAAGTTTGGAAGCATATCTTTGTCACGCGCCCGCGTTTGCCAATGGCACAGCATCATCTGGCTCCACCGTGGCTTTTATGCTGTTAAACTTGGACCCAAAAATTATGGATTGGGCCTTGCAAGATTTCATTGCAAGGACACTAAGAATGGACACTGCCACGGCAAGGGTACCTTGACCCAAAGCACGTGGCAGGCCAACATGCATTCCACCAGTTTCAGCGGAGGTTTCAGCGACGAATTCAGGTTCTTCACAGCTCTTCGGCCCTGCCACGAAATTCAGCACCTGGGGCCAAAAACCGATGCCATGAGCACGCGGTAAACTCCCATGTCCAACATCAACGAATACGACATGACTCATCATGACCAAGTTCTGGAGTCCAGTTGCCAAATAATTGCCAGATATCCAAAAATACTGATTCACCTCTTGAAGATATTCCCCAGATGCGGACCACTCCCCGGGCTACCCTGGTTTTCACCCCCATCGACCAATGGTCCCAACCTGGGGGAGTTTGAGCAATCTGGAAGCAGACTTTTTGTGGGTTAACTAGTGGGTACACCACCAAAATTCAACATGGAACCCAAAAATGACCATAGTAAATAGGAAAAATCATCTTCCAGAACCCATTTCTTGGGGGGGCCATGTACAAATTCGAAAGTGTAAAGATGTGTCCAAAAAAAAACAAGCAAATAAATAAATATATATATATATACATAAATATATATATAATATATATATATATAATTATAAATATATATATATATACATACCTACCCCATCCATGATCTCCAACTCTCTTAATCTCCATTGCCACCCAGCTGCCGGGTGCAACCGCTGCGCATCCGCGGGAGACAGGTGGCACAGCCCTGACAGGGCGAAGTAGGAGAAGAAGCCGCAGCCGGGCTGCTGCTCGCACCAACGCTGACAGTCCAAGACCTCGGGGAAGGTGAAACACAAGAATTTGCGGTTGGAAACCCACTAAAACAAATGGTTTTGAAGAAGTTTAGGAACAATATAGATATAGGCTATATAGGATGATATAGGGACTTACCATCAATTCAGTGAGGTATGTGATGTCTCTGCAATGTTTGCAAATGTGGTGAACCCAACACAATAAATGAATCGTCTGACAACAATGGGGGAGGAAAAAAATATTGACAAACATCAAAACCCAAGAGAAGTCATGTGGTAAACCCAGACGATTTACCACCAATAGATCAAACATTACCGATAGTAACTGCGTGTATAAGGTGGTAAATGCAAGACTGTTAACATCTCCAATTCGGGGTTTATGGCATTAAGTTCATTTACCAAATTACTCAAACATTGGATGGTCAAACCAACAAACGGGGAGTCGCGAGTCAGAAAACGCTCTTTGATGGTCTCCATGTACATCAAATCAAATAGCTACACAATCATATTTACATACATTTCTACATATATAGACTTGTGGAGCATTGCCTTTTAAAGGTATCAAACGCATGTTGGCATGTTGGCATAGACTTCGAGAGAGAGGGAGAGAAGGACTTATGTACACATGCAGTTTAATACATATTTGTTGGGGGTTCCTAAACAGGGGGACCCCGAAATCATCCAAAAACTAGGCCATTTTTCATGGGAAAAACATGGAAAAACACATTGGGAAACCAAGGAGCTGAGGCCAGGATCCGCGGCTCCACATCTTCGAGCAGAGGCTGAAAGGCTGTGTGGGACACGTAGCATGCCTTGGTGATGGACGGAGGTGGGTCACACAGCTCTATTCAAAATGGGATCTGGGACATGGAAAGCACTTTGGTCCCATACCCATGTATGGAAAATGCCAAGAGATTGAGATTCCTAGCACATAATCAATCATGAGCGGTGCAAATATTGGGTGGTTGCAGCACAGCTCTTGCCTGCCCTAGACCAACCACACACATCCACACACCACAGAGCAGGCAACAGCCGCGCTTTTTTGGTTGTGCAAAAAAAGAAATGAAGTGGGAAATCTCAGCAAATCCTAATTAGCAGTGTGTCAAAACCTTGTACCCCTGGTGAACATCAAAATAGCTGGGATTTATGGATGTTCATCCCCCTAAAAATGGTATTAATTGGTATTGATCCATAGCCAATTGATCCCAGCGTCATCATATCTCTTAGCCATCAGCTGCCGCAAAGCTCTTGGGTGTGGGCTCTCCAACTCAGGGCTGGCAGCATCGCAGCTTGGAGGTCCAGAAACCCAGCCAGCAGTGCTGGGAAGCTGCTCCTGCACCGGCATCTCCAAGAAGCCCAAAATGTGGCACTGACCTGCCATGGCCACAGCTTAAACGTTCGGAGGTTTTCTGACGAATTGCAGCCCACCTGTCCAAGTTTTTTCCGTCCTCTCATATTTCCAGGATTTTTGGCACCAAGATAAAGCTCTTGGAGGTTAATATCCCTCACCGCTGCACCTCCAGGACCCCAATAAGCAAACTCTGCGCAGCTTGGAATCCTCCACGCGACATCTCTCGAGCCAAAAAAGTGCTTGGGGAGGAAAAAACTCTAGAAATAGATATCAATTGCACGACATGCATGTACATTCTATAATTACACATACTAATACCCTTTGTATGTCATATATTATATGTTGCATAGTTTAAAATCATATCAAAATGCTATATGTGCAGAGGTCTGGTTTGGTATTCAAGACTGAAAACAACATGTTTCAGAATCCATGGGGATCAAGGCCTACCAGTTCACCCCACTCAAGCAGGAAATGTCACATTTTCGAGGATGACCAGTATCTAACCACCAAATGTGTCCAAAAGTGATATTGAAAAGTGTTTGTACAGCCATTAAAAAGAAAAAAAATAGAACCAAAACGTGATCAAGAAGACTCAAGCAAATTGGAAATAAAAGGACCCCTTTGAAGCATCCAGTCCTAAAACACCGCGCTTGACACGCCGTGGCATTGTCTTCCACTGAGACAGACTCCCCAGCCACTCCGCTGCGCAATCGCAAGGGGTCGGCCGACTCGATACCTAAGAATTGGGAGACACGCATGGCAACTGGGTATTGATGGGATGTAACGGGATATCAATTGGGAAAGAACTGGGATTTCTTAATGGGATGTTTGAATAACATTTTTTTTAGTTGCCAAAAACAGCATGAGTGGATTCTTATGGGATGTTGATGGGATATAAATATAAATGTGGTAGGTTATCAGTTGTCGATTGGTAATGAGGAAGTATCCAGAAATATCCTTTTAAAATGCATACCGTATACCCCAAATGCACTCGTTAAAATCCTATTCCGATTCCCCCGTCAATGGGAATTTCAGTGGTACTGTATTCCCCATTTTCGTCGACACCCCCGGATGGAAATTTGGATGTCAAACCTAGGATTAACCCGGAAATGGGATGACAATAAACCAGCATATCCATCAAAAAATAGGGAAATGCACTACTGAATTGACTCAGAATGGCAAGAACTTGTTGGTTCCTCTGACCTGAAATTCTGACCACACTTATGATACGATCGATTCGCGGAGCCAGGTTACCCCAGCAATCAGACCTATGCCTAAACCATTACTCGGTGGATTGCAAAATCATCAAAACGATCAGAAGACAGAAAGACATCGTGAAAAATCACACCAACTGCCTGTCAAGTTTTACTGCAATTCCCGAACCAAGTCTCATATTCAAGACAATTCCCAAAAAAAAATATATAGTGGTTATAGATGGTTATATATAGTTGTTGCTGAGCATGGCCCTTCAAAAATAGGAACACTTCCAGTGGCGCCATGGCAATCCCCAAATCACCACGCTCCGACGCTCCGAGCTGCTACAGGCCACCTCCCTGGGACCACTCGCCGGCATCGGCGTCAGGTGGGGCGTCCAGTTGCTCCTGGAGCTGGGCATCGCGGCCACGGTTTTCACCAACAAAAACTGAAACATGGTGACATATGATGACCTGAAATGTGTGGCGAAATCTCAGGATTTTAACCTTTTAACTTCAAGTATTGTTTTTGCTAGTGTTGTTGCCAACTAAATGAGGATGTCTTGACATGTGGATATCAAATGATGTCAGCAATAACGACCAATGATAAGCAAGTGATTTGGAAACCTCGCTAGTCATCCGAACAAGTGGGTTATGGTTCTACGTCAGTTACTCATTACTGTAACTGTCCCTGTTTTGCTACACTCCTGAGACCATGCAGCAAGCAGTTTGGAGACCCCCGAAACTTAGATACAGAGCACACTGAATCTACGATATCTACGAGACACCCCTAAAATAGAGTTGGGAGCTCAATAATTGACCCTGAATCATCCTGAGTATTCTGCACGGAACCCATGAATTTTGGGTTTGCCCTCCAGGTGGTGCCTCAGCAACTGAGCGGCCTCTACAGCCGAACGCAGCTGGTCGTTTCCCTCGTCAGGCAGCCAATCAGCAGGGTCTGAGATGTTGTATCCCATCTTCAGCCATAGCTCCTTTCTGGCGGAATGGAAACAAACCAAATCATCCCAAAATCATTCACCAAAATTATCCAAATTATCCAACACCATCCATCCAAAAATCCCCTTTTTCACACCCGAACGGCCTCCAACTCGTGCCAATCCCAGGCTTTTTCGAGACGCCGGGGTTTGACCAGCCGCCGGACCAGTTGAAAGGGCGAAGATGCGATGACGCTCGGGCCCGCCACACCGGCGTCGGAGGCTTTCAGTATGCCGGCCTTCACCAGCCTTGAGGGGTGATTCTAATGGGTGCTTCACCTACAAATAATACATCCCGAAGACAAATTTCAATTGGAGTTTCTGGATGGGGTTCAGTGGGTTTTTATGTGTGCAAACCATCAAATGGTTCATCCATTGATCTTCACAATCCTCATTTTTAGGCTGAGGGTGATGCCTTCCAATATGTTCCAATATCTTTTGCGGGTTAAAAGTAAAAGCTAAACTCCAAAGCGCGTCATCTACCTTCAGTTTTTGAAGCCCGGCAACCTTTCTCGCCTTTGCCGCTTCTTGCCCATCTCGCAAGTGGCATAAACTCCAGCACCACCAGCTGATGTGGTGGACATGCCAGCGGCAATCGCTGAAACACCCACTAAGCAGATGGCATCCCTTTCCGGTTCAGGCGAACAGTGATTCACTGCCAGGGCCAGATAGAAGACCAACCTTGAGGGCGCCGGTGAATGGGTGAGATTGATCAGACTACTGCAGGGAACGGTTGTGGGTCACCTTTCCCTCACATGAACCACTCGGTTGTGTGAACAAACGGCTTTAAGTCACGAAAACCGAAAAGTCTGAACTGGCAATCTGGTACTTACATGTGACTACTGCCACTGTCCTTTACATCGCACAGACTATCCCAGATTCAATGTGACTACGTCCTCAATCTACTCATTTTGGAGTTCCAAAAAATTGAGGATTTAGTAGGGAGTGGTACTCTTGGGGGGAATGAATCAACAGTTGTGTTGGGGGGGTCAGAATGACAATGAAGACCATGTTACTGCACTGTTAACCATCCATTTTGGGATACCCCAAGTTTGACTCATACCCGTCTATCCCGCACTTAAAGCGGTCAAGACGACAAATGTAACTACCTCGCAGAACCTGGAGCAATTTATAGCTTTGGACAACCCACCATGTGTAGACAATTTTCCTATGGAAAGCCATGGGATTTCCTTTGAATCCCTGGTATCCGGCCTGGTAAAACTGGTCAGCAGCACTGACACATCCACAGTGCACGCTGCCGTGGTGATCTGCTCCGTGAAGCGTGTCACGCGGTTCACAGGGCAGCTCCTGCCGGGAGATCCCCTGCTGTCATGGCCATTTGAACCCCGTTTGGGGGTCGAATGGCCTTCTCATTGTGTGCCAGTGGGGTCATGGTATGATGAACTGAAAGATAACCACAACCAAGCTACATATGGTGCCCATCATTGCCTGGCCAATCCTGAAAAATCCGGTGAAGATACCTCGAAATGAATCTCCAAGGATCTGTAAATGTGACTTGTCTTTTTCGCAGAAAGGGAATTTATCATCGACCGGCTCTCCGCACATCCTCAAATGGACAACCATATCAACAGTGAATTGTTGGAGACGCATATCCAGTGTATATGTCAACCAAAGTCCTTTAGCTTATCCAGGCATCAGGGCAGCCTTGAAAATGGCTTTACTCTTGCATCATCTACTATTTTGGGATTCCATCCATTCCAACAATTCACTTTTCGGGGTGCAATGTTGTGGAGTCCCTCATTGTGGATGGTTGCCCTGTTGGCTGCTGGAAACCTCCACTGCCAAAAACTATGCGCATGAACTGCTGACAAAATTGCCTGTGCTGACCAGTCATTGCACATCATGTGCCCTATTGCAAGAAAGTCCTAACATTATAAATTATAGTCCTAAGATTATAAATTATAGTCCCAACATTATACCAGTCCGAACATTATAGTCATATAATATAATGTATAATTGTCACTTATCGCTCTCGAGGGGGCATTAGATGCCGGCACCTGATGGGTCCAACATTTTTCTATGTTCCAAAAAGCCACTTTCAGTGATCAATTCCAGTATCTCACGATTGATTGCATCCGGGCTTTCTTAAAATAGGGGATCCCCAACAGCTGGATGGTTTATAATGGAATTATTGCCTTCACTATCGCACACTCAAATGGACAGCACGCAGCAGTCTTTTTGACACGTTGGGGATTTCGCTCGCCTGCACGGTGGGTAGGCCAAAATGAGTGGTTTCACTCTGCCAAAGTACCTTCAAATGAATTGAGGTCGTGTCGTCACAGGTCAAGATCCAGCCACGGAAAACATTGATGGTGGCGCCACTGTAAGTAGATGGAGCGCTGAAGCTGGCACAACAGGCGCAGCTTGTGGATCTTGACTTGGGTGATGACCAGCCGCAACTGATGGGTGAGGTTGCGTAGCATGGGAGGTACTCCATAGATGTTGAGGTCAAGGAGGTCATCTTCGAGGTCATCAAGTTCGTACAGGCATTGTTCCATCTGTTGTTGAATACGGTCAATGGCGATAATAGGCTCCAATAATCGAGATGCATGGCCGTCGAAAATTTGGAAAAAGAAGTACATGGAACATGGTTGCACATATGGTAACAGTGTGAACATGCAATCTTTGGTGTTGAAGACCAAATGGGATATGAGAAAGGTAAAGCAGGGTGGGAGGAGGGAACGAAAATTTTGGAAAATTGAGCTGATAACAGCTATCAGAATGTGTAGTGATGAAGACTGCAATCTGCGAACATGTCCAATTGACATCCAAGAGTGTGACAACTGTACATTACAGTTTCTT
>Ga0126342_10018392_pt1 | contig 11985 bp, 14 predicted proteins | sample Cyp1metagenome_FD_92528 | JGI IMG/M metagenome (GOLD analysis project Ga0126342, IMG submission 92528) | Coral microbial communities from Lord Howe Island, Old Settlement Bay, Australia - Cyphastrea 1 metagenome | ecosystem: Host-associated > Invertebrates > Cnidaria > Coral ... | reverse complement strand
AGAGGGTCTGGCCCACCCTAACCTCACGAGAGGTCCAGGGAGGCCTTCCCCCCACACTGAAGCCAAAAGCTCAGGGTGGACCACCATTCATGCATGCCCTCCCAGTTCTGGAGAAAACATATATATCAATTATAATATCCCCAAATATTTTGGATGGCAAGAAAAAAACAAGAATGATGTGTAATCCCCACTAAATATACCATGAAACCTGTCAACCAGTCTCTTTGAAAACGTGATGAAGACACACGACTTCGATTTCTCCGCCTGATGGTCAAAGGCATTGCACATTTTGATGCGGGCAGCATTCAGCAGCACCAGAATGCCTTCGCCTTGGCGCGTTGAACTTCCACATGGACCAATGGCTCACCTCAGCTAAGTTCCCAGGCCAAGCAAGCCCGCATCAAAGTGTTCGCAGACCACCAGTTGTGCGCGTTGCGGTTGGCTGGGCAACTTGCGAACGTCCTGGGCGAAAAAACTGCCGATGACCCAAAGATTGGATGTTTCATGCAAAAGTGGCATGAAACATCAACTAGATGTGAGGTCCACCAAATCTGGCCCATACCCGCATGTCAGTTTCTTTGATCTCAGATTTTGGAATTCAAATACCACTTTGACTGCGGTTTCCTTTTTGCTCAGCAAACTCTTTGCCTCCAAGTTTCCATATTTCTAATGATTGGAAACGTATGAAGCAACATTTCCACATCCATTTCCAATGTTCCAAGCACTTTTAATTCAGAAATTTATAGAAATTCTAGGTTCCAAACAAATTCGATATCCCTGGCCCCACCTCCGAACAAAGGAAGACATCGCCCTCCAAGTTGTTGTCGCGAAAAACACGCTTGGCCAGTTTCACCACTTTGGGCATCTGCCTTGGAAAAACGCGCAGAAAATGATTTCCAGACCCAGCCTGACCCAGCAATGAAAAAAAGGGTGGGATCCCATACCAAAAATGGTGTCTACATAATATATAAATATAGCATATATATATATTATTCAGATGATATAATTGTATTATCTATCCATCCATCCATCCATCCATCCATATATCTATATATATATACATATATATATATATATGATTCATATATGATATTATATGATCATATATGGTCATATTGATCATATATGTTCTATGTATTTCTTAAAGAGATGCCGCCCCAGATTTTCCGCTTCTCAGATTGCTCTGAGACTCCCGGGCTCAATCGCCACCACGGAATAGCCATGGGTCTCGATCTCGTTCTCGCTGATGCCAGCCTCCCTGGCGCATCTCGCCGTCAGCATGGAGATCTGTCCCAGTCCTGGGGCTCCGGGAGTCAGAATTCATCCTCTGGTAATGACTAACATAACTGATGGGAAAATCACCATTTTTGATGGGAAAATCACCATTTTTGATGGGAAAATCACCATTTTTGATGGGAAAATCACCATTTTTGATGGGAAAATCACCATTTTTGATGGGAAAATTCTCTATGCTAATTGATGTTCATTTGATGATTTTCAGAGCTTTGCCCAAAGGTGGCCATGCTGAGGACTCAACTTCCTTTTGAGGTCCAACGTTCTTGCAAAATACCCTCTGGTAAACTAACATAACTATGGAAAATCATCATTTTTAATGGGAAAATCCACTATTAATGGCCATTTTCAATAGCTATTTTGACATAACCAGAGGGTATATCCAAATGCCAGGTGTTTTGGTTCTGGCCACTCTAAAATTGTCAAATGCTGTTGTTGTGAAACTTGTGAAACCGATGTGAATCTGACAACGCAGCCATGCGGATCTAGGTACCCATTGTGTGTGTGTGTGTCAATATTCCTAGAAATCCATAGAAATCAGCAGGCAAAGTAAATCATGTAAATCCATAGTCCATCTTACCGCTTTTGGACCGTGGGAAACCGCCAATAAATGGGTACAAGTTGCCAAAAAAAATAGGTATTTGGTTCCCCAAAATCAAATATCTCAAGTCTGAAGGGTTTGTTGCTTGCATCCATAGATTGTGAACGCATTAGAATTTCCAATTGGTTATCGATGTGATGGTGTCTGGCAATGTTGTTGGCTACTCCATAGTATATTGCACCCTATAATCTATCAATCATATCAACATATGGGTATGTCTGAAAATGGGGTATACCCCCAATTATAGCCATTTAGTAGGGATAATGATCAGCAAAACCATTGGGTGTAGGGGTTTAGCCTATTTTCAGACAAACCCATATTCTTGTGAGCTGTGCATCTCCATTCTTGTTGATATGTTTGATTCTTTCCCATTCTATCCCCAACTCTTGCTGATTCCATCGGGATTTCCTGAAGCCTCAGATATTCACGAGTTACACCTGCTGATTTGCACTGGGGTCATCTCACATGTGATTGGGTTGCAAAGCACCACTATCTAAGAAGAAGTCACAAAAACCATTGAACCTGCATGAACATTTGATGAAGCCACTATTCATCTTTCTGATTTGTCACCTGCAACTTTGGATAATTACTGTAGACATCTGTAGACTATCCAACAAGGGCAGGGCAGATCCTGAATCATGAAAAGGGATATGGTATGATAGGGTGGGTATTTAGCTTGCCAGAACCTGGGCTGATATATAAAAATCCCAAATCTTAAATCAGGTCACGTGTTGATAGCAAGTGCGAACTCCAGTGTTTTTTTTTTTTCGGACAACCAACCATTTTTTCCACTAGTATCAGCCATAAATTTTCCGCTACCCTTCCATCCCTATGAATGGGGCTTATTAAGCCCCTATTGTTTCTGGCTCCATTGAGGTCCCCATAGGTCCCATAAGTCACTCCCATGCGGTCCGGCTCCCATGTGAACCACCCGCAAGGGCGGCCGATCCAACTTGGGGATTGCCTCGCGGGCCTCCGGCTTCGAATCTGAAGGCTGGTGAAAGATATGGCAGTGGGTCAAAACCTTGTACCCCTGGTGAACATCAAAATAGCTGGTAAATGGATGTTCATTCCCCTAAAAATGGTATGTATAGGTATTGATCCATAGCCAATAGATTTTCCCATTGAAATCACCACTGGAATAACCAGTTTTTTCCGTTTCCAGGTGTTAAAGGTCTCTCCTTGCTGACAAGTGCAATGAATTGGGAAAAAGACAATCAACTGGAATAACCATCTTGGAAAAAAAGAGGAACAACTACTGGATACCAATCAAAACAAAAAGCTGACATGCCATCCCAAGGCGTTTTTGGGAGTAACATGCTGAAAACATCTTGGAAAAAAATCGAAAAAAACAGTTGAATTGGAACACACAAAATGCTCCCAGTGATCATCGGTGATACCCTCCAATAGTCAAACGCGGCAAGGGGAATTCTTGCAGCCCACGTTTGATGACAGCAGAGGCTAGTCATTACATTTGTTTCCAAATAGTTTTATTACATCTTATGACAACTATGAAATTTGAGATCACCAGGGGATAATCAAACTTCTTCCCAATGTAAGAAGCTTTGAATCTTCAGCAGCAAACACCTTGTTTTCGCACTGGAAATCAGTCAAGTCCTGGCGCCTCCATGATTTTCTCCAAGGCCTTCTCGATGGCTTTGCGGAAGGCTTCCAGGCCTCGAAAAATCCCGCGATGTCTAGCGGGTTCACTGGGAAATATTAGGGGAATACCATGTGAATATCATGGGATATCAAGCAGCAAAAATCTCCAAATTTATGGGAATTAACAAAGGATATAACATGATATAACCACCACACCCGATTTCAAGTGATTTGACTGGGAATATCACGGGATATCAACCACGAAAAAAAATATTCAAAGATGTGGATTTTTCATGTGTTATCCACCAAACCTTTTTTACCATATCTTATGCGACAGTTGCGAGAAAGGGAGCAAGCACCTGGCTGAATGATGTCCAGTGCAGATGCAGCCTGAAAGCCAGCCTGTTGAGTCAGTGCTGGAAAACTCCTGCGTTCTCCAACTCATCAAGTATTGAAACATATTGAAACCATCAACAAATCTTACCAATCACCAGAAACAGGTTCAGTTCGGTCCTTACTTCAGCCAACTCCAAAAGTCACACCGAGAGCCCAGGCGTTGATCGTCCCAGAGTCGCAGAAAGAGCCACCTGGGACCTGGTGCATTCAGCCCTGGCTGAAGGGTTGATGGTCCAATTTGATGGCATAAATGGAAAAGGAATCATGCTTGGACCATGGCAAAGATGGTCTTTTCCAGGGATACCCAGAATGGCTATGATGGGAATGTGATGATAAACCATGGGAATTTGCTGTACCCAGAAAATCGATCGTTTGGTATCAGTATCTACAGGAATGACAAAAGTGTTCGTTAACAGTTTTGAGCTTCTCCAAGATGTTCTGTCAATGGTGGATGAAAGGGGATGTTGCTTAACAATGAAGGGGGAGATCATATATCCGTCATGGGGATACATCTTGCCATCTTGCACTTGTAAATGACCCATAACATCCCATAACAATAGCGGCACTCATAACTGGTTGGTGGTTTTTCGCCACCCCTCTGAAAAATGATGGACTTCGTCAGTTGGGATGATGAAATTCCCAATATGATGGGAAAGTCATAAAATTCCATGGTTCCAGTCACCACCAACCAGATATATTGTTATTCCAATTATTAACCATTATTAGCCATAGATTAACCATAGATTAACCATAGATTAACCAGGAAAATTCATGTTCCAAACCACCAACCAGATATACTTACAGAATATATATCCATATAGAAATATATTTCCACCAACCAGATAAGGATCTTTCGTTTATGTCTCACCCAAGGTCCTCCGACAAATGTCACTCCGAATGAAACTTGAGTTGCGGACATCCGACGCCCTTCACCTTTGTCGGCACCTCTGCAGTGCATCGGCCCCCATTTTTTCGTGCGCAAAATGGTCAAAAGTGCATGAAAACATATGAAAAACTATGGGGTGTGTCTCAAAATGATGATGAATCATGATGAATCATGATGAATTATTTGATATCATAGGGCTTTTAGAGTAGCCAATTTTCAAACATATCCAAATAATCCAAAGGGATGCCGGTCATCCACAAAATCCCACTGAAATGCAAAACACTGACATGAAAAAAAAACCGTCCCCCATTCATATTGAAAACAGCCTCCAGTAGGACCATCCAATAGGGGGTCCCATTTTCATATGAACAGGGGATCGGATGAAAAAACATCATATGTATATATATATATAATATGTATATATATACATTATGATTATCAATCTCCCACTATTAGTTGATAATTGTTGATTCTAAGAGAAACCCTTTCGCATCCATTCCTTGGGACGAAAGGACCACCCCTCACCACGAGTCGAAAAACGTCACGGGGGCCTGGGGGCTCATCACCTCGAATCGTATCCGTGAGCGACTGTAGGACGCACCTGGGCCATGTCATCTTTTCGCTGTTTTTCGGTCAGGTTGCGGTCATCCACTTGATCCAGAATCAGAACAAGAATGGTAAGGACCATCCAAATGGTAAGCTTGCTTGATCTATCATAATTCTAACAAGAATGGTGGTTATGATGGATCTTATATGATCTTATGATGGATCATCACTATATATCACCATCATCATAAGATCCATCATAATGATACTGGTAAGATCATGTAAGATCCATCAGCTGATGAATTCATCAAGGATCCCCCGCGGATGTGAACCTCATCACCCTTGGACACCTGGCATTCGCGGTGAAAATGCTAGCTTTCTCAAGCCTGCCATGATCGTGGTTTCTTCAAAAACAAGAAAAACAAAACGGCACGTGTTGGTATTTAACCTGGTACCATTAAGATTGAAACAGGTGAAATACCCCAATTTAATCCAATTTAATTAAACAGGATTTAATGTTGGCCTTTCCCATTAGATTTCACATTAAACATCAGAATTGGACTCCCCGAATCGCCTGAGTCATGCCTTTTTGAATTGAGGCAACGACATCATCCGGTGAAATCGGTGCAAGCTTAGCTTGGAATCGGTCAGCCTCCAAGGGTGCTGCAAGCCATTGATATGCATGGCGGTTGTAGTCCTTGGCCCACAGAAGTGGCATGAAGGGTTGCACATCTCTTGTGAACTATCTGAACATATCTGAACATATCTGGTATGTCGAAGAAATTCAAAGAATGACCACAAGTCTCAATAGTCAGATGTCCATGGATGGTCTGTAGACCTCTGTAGAAACTGTTGGCATCCATGAGATTCGGGACAGGCTCCAGCTTTTGCTGACCTCCTCTTCCATAGACATCGGGGACCCTTCCATCAATGCCGAGCTCAAGATTCCCATCGAACAACTGAGTTGGGAGAAAACCTCCTGTTCAATAGCCTCACTGTATTGTTTTTTTGAATTGAACAACCAGACTCAACCAGACTCAATTGATCTCAATTGATCTCAATTGTATTGTTTGACAACGCTTTCCGGAGCGTCAAATCAGAGAAATCAGGGCAGAACAAACACCATCTGAATTCACCACCTCTTGGCTCCCCAACACCCTGCACCTGATGACCTTCTTGCAGATCCATCGGAGTGTGATCTAACTGAATGGAGTCTGTCAAGGACCTTGGAGTCTGCGGATTATGAAAACCTGAAAAAAATCCTGCCATGACCAACCATGACCTGCGGAGTTAAGGTTGCTTTATGATTGGAGTACCGCATACCATACCAGTGGTACCGCCAGTTTTCATTGCATGTGTCAGGTCTATCATGGTGGATCGCTGCTTTTTATTTGTCAGAGATTGGAATTTCAACCATGACATGAACAGCTCCGGAGCTTCCAAACAACAGCTATGTGACATGTGGGATCCCCATCTTCCGTTTTGTTTGAAGAATCCCAGTCAGAATATGACCCCCGCGCCCCACATGTTTTGGCAACGGGATCAGCTGAGTTCGCTGCATTTTGTACCAGAAAACCATGGAATTCAGCACCTTGGAGCCATCTCCGGCATCAAACAGTTTGAGTCTCTAGCGATCAATCCAAAAGCTGACCCAACAGGTAGGACAGGGAAAAAAACCATGAAACCATTAGGAAAAAAACACATATATTTTGAATCATTTGAATATGTGTTAGTTGTATATCCCCAGCTTTCTTCCTTTATACTCCCATCTTGGCTGGCCCACATCCCCATCAAGATATCCCCATATCGCTGTGTCTAAAAAATAAGCTACTCCAAAAGCTGATGCTTAATCAGCATTTTCTCAATTTATTATATATATATATATATATTAAAGGTAGCAATTGGGGTGGTAAATTTCGGTATATTTTCAGATTTTTTCAGGTCCAACCCCATATTCTTCGTTGTAAGTTGATCCAAGACACACCGTCCTCTTTGGCTACGAAATGCAGATCTGTCTGACCACTCCTGAGATCGCCATGGATGGATGGCAGAAAAAGACCAGTTGGTTGGTGAATCTGACCTGAACCCGAATTAAACATCCAAGTTTGATAAATATAGAATATCTTCTAATTAATCATATTTATATAATTATATATATATATCGTGATGTGATGTGTTCATATCAAAATCATGAAATTGCTTCCGAAATCAACGGTTTCTACCTCTTTCTTTCGTGTTGTTCGCTAAGTCCACGACATCTTCACTTCAGGCTCAGTAAAGTCGAACTCGAAGACTTCATGGACAGATCTCAGAAATGGGGTGGCCAATTTGGAGGTTTCCCACGTCATGGGGGTACCCCCAAATCATCCAAGCTATGGACCATATGAGTATTGAAACCCATGGTGACTTGGGGATTCCATGAGATTCCCCATTTCAAAAGCCATTGGGCAATGACAATTGGGGTCGGATTTTCAGTGGATCTCGAAGTTTGTCTGAAAAAAATCCCGATGATCCACTGAAACGGATGGGGGATGGTAATAATTCGAATGGGAATTACCCTTCAAATGATGAGTTTAATGGCCATGATTAATTACCGATATCATTGGGGTCACCCAAAAAATTCTGGCGTGTTTCACCTGGGGGTGAAGTGATTGGGGTACTTCTAGGATGCCTAAACCCAAGCTGTGGATGCGCAGAGTATGTGCAGGTATTGTCTCTTCAGGTAACACAAATAGATTAGCTTTCTGGTCATTTGAGAATGAGTACCTGTCTGAGGAATTCTGAGGATATCAGTGTCGGATGTGTCATTGTGAAAAATCCTAAAAGTTTTGACCACTTTTCTGCATCATTTCTTCATCATCTCTCATGTTTGCCACCGAAAAATCCTCAGATTTTTGCACAGATCAGGGCTCCGGACCCCAAACACCTCCAGGGTTCTCGAAGACTCCCATCAAAGTTGCCCGTCTCGTAGAAGGCTCCCCAGCGGGTCTCGTCTCCAGCCTTTGTCAAAAGATGCACACTTTGCGGATTTCTTAATTTGGACCGTAGATGATCATATAAACTGTGTAGATATAATTATATTATATATATAATTATATATAATTATATACATAATTATATATATCATAGTTTATCAGAGGATCATATTTTATGTATATAAATGTCTATCAGAGGATACAGTATCATAGTTTATTCGTAAAGATCCAAGGAATAAGTTTGACCAAGTAGGTCCTCTGGTGGTTCTGGGTGACTTTTTTGTTATCTTCTGGAACATTGGAAGCATTTTGGAGGTACCCCATGAACTTTTGGGGCAGTCATCACAGTCATTACCTTAAAGTGCCACCTCAGAGATTGGAATAGCCGAGAAGAGCCCAGCACACCGTCAGCAGAGATTCTTTAAGCAAAAGCGATGCATCTTCGAATTCACCTCTCAACATCTCAACATCTCGACATCTCGCCACCGGTAATCTCCGAAAAGTCACAGATGTTCCCATCCAAAAGACTACCAGTCACTCGAACATCGACAGGTTGACGACTGCGGCCGCCTCGGTCAAGCACCAAGAAGCCGAGCTTCGTTGGAGCTCCGTTTGCAGACGCAGCTCCAAGTCACCGCGGCGGCAATGAGGAGAATCACCACCACGATCAATGCCACCAGCCACATGGGAAATCCACCAGCCTTAAGGGGCGCAAGTTCTAGATCTTGAGACAGGTTGTAGCTGTTTATGATAGTCACGATAGTCCAAAATGGCCAAAAAAACTTGACGATCCCCATTTGCCATGAATCATTATGATCCATTTTGGATAAAATATGGATCAACTGAAAGTGATGGAAAGGAATCTGAGTATCTGCAAAACGCGCACTATCGCTCACACCACTGATCTCTCAACATTCTTCGGTACAGCCCGCCTTCGCTGGTGGCGAGGGGGGCCAGGCGCAGTCCGCATCGTTCCATGACTGACCTTCAGGACAACTGGCCTGAATTTGTTTCAGCTGTAGGGAGAGATTCTGGGGCACTTGGCAGGCGTGCGCCGCCGTGCAGCCATGTTTGACCAGGAACTTGGAGAAATCCACGGCTGAGCCATTCAAATCGGACCTGGTGTTGGTTGAATTTCAACCGCTCAAAATCATTAGGTCGCTGGGGATCTACATCCCAGGGGGAAACAATAAACAGATCTAAACAGTGTGTTTCTCATCAGCAACCAGTGACTGATTGAGCTGTTGAATCAACATCTTCAAGGATTTGTCATCATCTTCACCAAAGGCTGATAGCCTCACGTCCACCACAGTCCACTTGCCCTTGTGAGTCGTTTCTCGAAGCTTCCGGATCCAAATAGAGGATGACATGGAAAGGTTCAGGACATCCAAAGAGGCATTGGTGGTTTTCTGGATGGTATCCTTGAATGCCGGGACAAAGGCAGAAGACAACCAACCATCCCAAGCATCTGACAGATTGAACGCTCGAAGTTCGTAGTTGACCAAAGCCAATCGTTTGGAACCGTGACATGTTCCATCCTTTAAATCAAACCCCTTGGTGCAGTTAGAACACTGCGTGTCTGCTGCACAACTGCTGCAGAATTCATCTTTGGATGTAGAGTTGAAGCACGGCCGTGACGGAGCTTTTGGCTTGGGAGACTTGGCACATTCCTTCTCTTTTCCAGGACAATGATCTGGACATTCGCAGATCAAACCCTGCACTTCACTACCAGCACCACAGGTGTTGTTGCACTGACTCCAGTTGCCGAAATGATCCTTGCTCCAAGGGCAGGCATCGCCACGACATTTCGTGGAATTTTCAGGCTTGGAGCTTTCGTCACAGGGACCAAAGATCTCTTCAAAAGGACACCAAACCTGTCGAAAGCGAGTGCCATTTCCACAGCTGGCATTGCAACTCCCCCAGGATTCGGCTTTCCAAGTCCTTTTGCACTTGCCAATGTAAACACAGCAGGCAGAACTTGGGGTTTCTGTGCTGCATTCGCCACCACATTCGGTGTCACACTGTGGAAGGAAATCCTGACTGTGGATTTACAAAGAGACTTGAAATTCAGACACGTTGTCTTTACGCTTGACTTTCGAAAGAAAAGTCAAACAAAGGGAGGCACGGTTTCCAGCAAGCAAACAGCGTTCAAAATCACCCCTTGTTTATTTATATTGTTCTCAACAGCCATGATCCCAAGATATCAAAGATATACCCTCTGGTAAACGTTTACATAGCTATGGAACATCACCATGCTATTAATGGCTAAATCAACTATCAATGGGCCATCTTCAACAGCTATATATGTATGTTTACCAGAAGGTATCCCAAAATATCCCAACTCCTTGTACTGCGGCAGCTCTTTGTTCAGGAAGAGATCCACCCGACATGCCACCTGCGATGGAGGACTCACTGCCCTCACGGTTCCAGGGATGTGACAAGCGTCACAAACTCCGGAATCATCACGGTGACAGTAGGACACGCCAGCATCGGGCGCAGGTTTGTTACACATGGGACTGTACTGATCACACCTGCAGGGTTGTAAAATTTCATGTCCAAAATCGATGGAAACAAAACATAGCTCCCAATAAAACCATCGGACACATCATCATACTTTCTGGTTCTCATCCCCATGCTAGTGCGGCTAAAGCATCTCTCTGGAAGTTCCCTCTTCTCCAAAACCACCCCATCCCCATGTTTGAGCCTACGGGTGGAAAACCGAACCAGCGTTTTGCATGTTTCTATGTCTTTCGTGGGGTAAAGGGGGTGGGGTGGGGTGGGGTGGGCTGATAACGTTCACTTGCACTTCCTCACATACATGATGCTACGCTACTGTATTTGTTTTTTGCGTTTCCTCACATACATGATGCTACGCTACTGTACGTCTTCTTGCACTTCCTCACATACACGATGCTACGCTACTGTACGTCTTCTTGCACTTCCTCACATACATGATGCTACGCTACTGTACGTCTCCTTGCACTTCCTCACATACATGATGCTACGCTACTGTACGTCTTCTTGCACTTCCTCACATACATGATGCTACGCTACTGCACGTCTTCTTGCACTTCCTCACATACATGATGCTACGCTACTGTACGTCTTCTTGCACTTCCTCACATACATGAAGCTACGCTACTGTATTTGTTTTTTGCATTTCCTCACATACATGATGCTACGCTACTGTACTGCACGATGCTACGCTACTGTACGTCTTCTTGCACTTCCTCACATACATGATGCTACGCTAATTACTGTACGTCTTCTTGCACTTCCTCACATACATGATGCTACGCTACTGTACGTCTTCTTGCACTTCTTCACATACATGATGCTACGCTAATTACTGTACGTCTTCTTGCACTTCCTCACATACATGATGCTACGCTACTGTACGTCTTCTTGCACTTCCTCACATACATGATGCTACGCTACGGGCACCATCGATAACCCATGGCGTTTGTTGAAGCAAGCTGTTCCCAAGTCTTTAGCTTCGAAGAAAGGACACACTTATAACCCGGCTTTGATCAAGCATTGCAGGTCCTGGCAATGGAGATGGGAAAACACTGGAACCAGCTTGTTTCAAAAGACTGCCAAAGTCTTGAATGAGACTGTCCAGTCTAGATGACTGTCCTTGGCGATAGAAAAAAACGCGCGCAGAAATGTGCTAAAACCTGCATATT
>Ga0126342_10018391_pt1 | contig 11985 bp, 15 predicted proteins | sample Cyp1metagenome_FD_92528 | JGI IMG/M metagenome (GOLD analysis project Ga0126342, IMG submission 92528) | Coral microbial communities from Lord Howe Island, Old Settlement Bay, Australia - Cyphastrea 1 metagenome | ecosystem: Host-associated > Invertebrates > Cnidaria > Coral ... | reverse complement strand
ACATATATACATATATACATATAAACATATATACATATATACATATATACATTTATACATTTATACATATATACATTTATACATATATACATTTGTACATATATACATATATACTATATAATTTGGTTTTCCATCACCGCTTTCCGTGTAGTTTCCCTTGGGGCCCGGATTTGAAGGCATCAACATCGTGGACACCCCCGGCCACGTGGACTTCACCCTGGAGGTGGAACGCTCCCTGCGCGTCCTCGACGGGGCCGTCGCTGTCTTCGATGGCGTGGCCGGGGTGGAGCCGCAGAGCGAGACCGTCTGGCGCCAGGCGGACAAGTACAAGGTGCCTCAACGGCGTCACCGTTGAAGCAGCGAAAATGGTGGGTGGGGTGCTTTCTAGAATCGATGGATTTCATGATTTTACATGAAAAAATTGCGGTTTTCATGGGTTTTAATAGGGCAAAACTAGTGGTTGAGGTGGATTTTGAGCAGGAACAGTGATTGATGACTTTGATGGGGTTTAACTGCCAAAATGATGGTTTAGATGGGTTTTAACGACAACGCACTGGATTCAATCTAATATATATATATAATATAACACCTGTCCAAAATATTCCAAAACATTATAAAGCTATGAAAACAATGTTAAGCAACAATATGGGATAATGATGATAAATGGAGGTATAGCAGCAACCATTCTCGGGTGATATTGTAGGGAAACAACGGGTATGGAATGGGATTGTAGTGGGTGTAGCAACGAAAAAAATGTATTTACAGTACCCCAGCTACTCTTCTACATTGTACATATATATATATATATACATATGTATATGTATATGTATAAAATCAGTGTATATATATACACATGTTTACATATGCACAGTATAGAACGTCTCTAGCTGCATTTTTTTTTGTTCTAAAAGACGTTCTAAATGATTGTCTGTCGCTATACTTTCAAAGTACCTGGGACGAGCTTGGGTGATTTTAGATAGGCCGTTTACCAATAAGACTGGCGATATGATGCCGATATCCCAAGATTTCTGAATATATGTCTGGGGGAAATCTCAAGTCTTCAAGGCCTCAGGGAAGACGTGAAAGGGATTGGCGCTAAAGATTCACATCCATTGGAAATTGAAAAGGGTTTTGGATTGAACATGCATTCAGGTACCCCGCATGTGCTTCGTGAATAAGATGGACCGTGAGGGTGCTGACTTCTTCAAAGATGTTCAGATGATGGTGGATCAACTGGGTACCAATCCCGTGCCAATTCAACTGCCCATTGGCAAGGCGGCTGGCTTTAAGGGTGTTTATGACTTGGTCGAGATGAGGTCCATCATTTGGACAGGAGAGGAGCTGGGTGCCAACTTTGAGTACAAAGATGAGATTCCCGAGGCTGGGTTTTCAGGTTTTACAACTAACATCAATTAACAATTAGCTTATATCTATACAGATAATTATAAATACATATAATGTAGATATGTAAGGCCCCCATTGACTACCACAAAATGATGAGTATATGATGAGTTAAGTCAGTGAAGTTCTCATGAATTTTAGCCCAGGGCATGGAGGAGTTGGTGGAAAAATACCGCGAGAATTTGATCGAGAAGGCTGCAGAGCAAGATGAAGAAGTCCTGGAAGCCTATTTGGAGACCGGTGAGGCCCCAGACACGGAGACTTTGAAGAAATGCATCCGTAACTGGCATGGCTTTGCTGACTTACTCGCTGTTTTCGTTTGATTATTTCAATGTCTCCATTGACATTTCCTCAGTCTTCTTGATCCAGCAAGAATGGGGAACCAAGTGGGAAGATGTTTTCTTTGACCGGGATGGTCTGATCAGCAAGTTCAAGGTAAGGGAACCCTGAGTTTCAGCTTTGTCCCCGTTCTCTGTGGAACCGCCTTCAAGAACAAGGGTGTCCAGCCGTTGTTGGATGCTGTTTGCGACTATTTACCTTCACCTTTGGATTTGCCGCCCACCAAGGGCAAAAACCCCAAGAACGAGGATGAGGAGTTGGTGCGTGAGACCTCCCCAGATGAGAAGCTCTCAGGTTTGGCCTTCAAAGTGGCAGCGGATCCTTACATCGGCACCCTGACCTTCTACAGAATCTACTCTGGAAAGGTGAAAGCAGGCGACATGGTGTGGAACCCCAGGAGCCCATGCCCTGATATGGCATCTAAACGATGACCAACAGGCTCATTTTTTTGCAGAGCCATCGCGCAATATGACATTTATTCGGGAAGACTGTGCTTAAGTACCTGCTTGCTGGACAAGTGTTCATAGCATCCAAAAGATACATGCTTTCATATGCTAACTTTGACATTCATATGGTTCTAAAACCCTTACTGTGGCAAACACCATGGTAAATTTCCAATTGTGCATTGTTCACACCACCCATCCCTAGCAAAATCAGGCTATTAATCTGGGTTTATGTGCCGATTTCCGACTGTTCATTGACAGTTGTGGCATCTTCAGCTCACAATTTTCAAGGAGCAAGAGCAAGGAGCGCATGGGTCGCATGGTCCTGATGCACAGCAACAAGCGCGAGGAGATCAAAGAGGCCCAGTGTGGCGACATCATCGCCATCGTCGGGCTGAAGGACACCACCACTGGTGATACCTTGTGCGCTGTGGATGCCCCGGTGGTCTTGGAGAAGATGGACTTCCCAGAGCCGGTGATCAAGGTCAACTGTTTGGGTAAAGGAGCGGATAACAATGGTGGGACCTTGTGGTGGTAGGGTTTTTACGGGTGTTCCACATACTGAAGATTATATAATCCCATCTCGGTCCCGGGGATGATGATCCCAATTGCTATGTTTTTCTGGTGGCATGGGTGGCTGAAGCAGCGAGGTCAGTTGCGAGCCAACTTCTCAGAAGGATGCGGATAAGTTGGGTGAGGCCCTGAACAAGTTGGCCGCTGAGGATCCGTCGTTCCGCTACAGCCGAGATGAGGAGTCTAACCAGACGGTCATCGAGGGCATGGGGGAGCTGCACTTGGAGATTATCATCGATCGCCTGAAGCGCGAATTCAAAGTTGAGGCTGAGGTTGGCAAGCCTCAGGTTGGGTCTGAGTCAAAGTGATCGAGCCACAAAAAATTGAAACAAGTAGGGATAGTTTCAGTTTCAGATCCTAAAACAGCCCTGTCCCTAATCAGCCCTTTCTGGGTCCAAAGAAGTAGCCTCCCATTTTGTTGGCCCAGGTGGCCTACCGCGAGACGATTACCGAGCCAGTAGAGTTGTGGTACACCCACAAGAAGCAGACAGGTGGCTCTGGACAATATGCCAAGCTCTGCATGGTCTACGAGCCCAACCCCGGCGAAGGCTTTGAGTTTGAGAACTCCGTGGTGGGCGGTGCAGTGCCCAAAGAGTACGTCCCCGCGGTGGTGAAGGGAACAGAGGGGGAGTTGTTGAACGGCATTCGCATGGGCTTCCCAGTGGTGGATGTGAAATGCTCGCTTAAGGATGGGGTTGAAAATGGATTAAGCTTGGCTTGGGGGAATGAGTTGGTTAATGTTGCTTAGTTGTTTGGATGTTGTTTGATGTTGTTTGATGTTGTTGTTTTTTGGGCTGCAATAATAAGCTCCTTGCAATTGGATCGGTGGCTTTTGAGTAGCAGATTATCACTCGAATCAATTTGGGGGAACCCACGTTAATCAACCACTGTTCTATAATTTATTTGGGGTTGACATTATTCACTGTGGGTACAGTATCCAGGATACATATTTTCCAAAGCGTTGAACACTAAATCATTTTCAGTATTTCTCAGTAGTGATTGTGGGTATCAACCATGCATTCCCAACAGTGAACCCGGATTAGAATGGGTTAAAATCGGATTATATGTGTGTATAATTGCATATGCATGTCCATGATTATATATATTTACATAACATATATATATATATAATCAATCAACCAGGGTTTTCAACCAACAACTGTTGGTTTGGGTTGGTGGTTCCGAATCCTAGGATTCCTTCATGAAAGATAGTATCATGTAGCATCACTGTGGAGTAACCCGCAGTAATCCCCAGAAATCCAAACCCCCAAAGACCAGGTAATCAGGTAATTCATTGGTTTATGGATCCGCAGGTGACATCCAGCTCCGCTAATCAAACATGGAAACGGGCAATTCTCCATTTATAGATGACATATAGATATGTTTTCTCCATTAAACCCGTTACGTTTAAACCCTACATTTTTTTCGGTGATTTCCCATGCCATGCTGAATTCGCCGCAGGATGGTGGCTTTCACCCGGTGGACTCTTCTGCCATTGCCTTCGAGATTGCAGCCCGTGCGGCCTTTAAAGAGGGTGCGGGCAAGGCGAAGCCGATTGTCATGGAGCCCATCATGAAGGCGCGGCTGGGGATCTCGTTTTAGAAAATGTTAATGAGGTCACCTGGAGATACGATAAGAGATGTTGGTGATAGTTATCCCCTGATTGTTCCAGTTGCTTCTTGATTGTTTTCAGATATTTCAACGTTTGTTACTGGCAGTTCCCAGGGTTCTGCTGCTGATCACCCCCGTGAGGTGGAAGTAATTACACCAGAAGAGTACATGGGTAACATCATCGGAGATCTTAACAGCCGCCGTGGCATTGTCAACGAGTTGGGCACCCGCAGCAATTTGCACGTGGTGAATGCAAGTGTTCCCTTGGCAGAGATGTTCAGCTACATCGCAGAGCTCAGAAACTTGTCCAAAGGTCGAGCCAACTACAGCATGGAGTTTGAGAAGTACGAACCTGTGCCTGAGAATGTTGCTGAGACTATTGAAGCCAGGAAGTGAGACACAAAATTTGGACTGCAATTCTCTGACCTATTTGGTCACTATTTATATAGTCAGTTTTCAGTCCGCTTCCTTGGCGCGAGGCCCCTCGCGACGTGCAAGGACGTGATATTTTTCTCTGCATATTCTTCCTTAATGAGAGGATTTGGCGGATTTGTATAGCAAATTTAACAGGACAATCAGACGGTAAGAAAAGATCTCAGATGTTGCAGCAGATGTGGCGCTGACGCAATGCCAGCAATGTACAGACAGCCAAGTATTATGTGTTTGCATTTTGTTTTTCTATGCCGCATGATGTTTTCAACAATTTGTTTGTTCCCATCCCTTTTGAATGATTCTCATAATGCTTTCAGGAAATGGCTCAACCGCCACCAAGTTCATTAAAACGAACATGTGTAGTCTATACACATACATATAATCGCATACACATAGACATGCATTTCTTATGGATCCAAGTGGTTTATGAAGTCTGACTTGGGTTCGATCCATAGGGATTCATATTACATATACCCTAGGTTAAACTAAGATAGATGTGGGAAACCCATGGTTTCCCTACGAAAATGATCTACAAATGGTGGATTTTTCACATCGAACTGTTAGTTTACAGGATGGTATCTATACCCAGAGGCTTAAAGCTGGCCACCCCACGTCCTTTCAGGCGCCTGGAAGATCGATGATGTGGGAACTGGCGAAGGAAGTGCCACCGCATCAGGCACAGCCGTTGCACGTTTTGGGCGGGGGTTGAGTCAACCACCACAAGAAAAGATGTGTTCAACAAATTTGGCTAGGCAAAAATTGATCAAAATTGGTAATTCGCAAAATGAGGCATAGGTCTGGGTGGCCATGAATGATCGATATGTTATATAGTTCTTTTGCAATTTTGCATTTGAAGTTTTTGATCCACAGCCAAAATCGGTACTTTCTGTTGATTTCCAAGAACGGCCCGCCATGTGTTCATCAACAAACATGAGTGTGTTACCCAACATTTCCCAACCAAACTCTATGGAGACAACTGGGTTGATGTTTCGGGTGAGGAAGTGCTGGCGTGGATTGTTTCACCACCAAAATGTCAAAAACGTATTTCTGGTTCAAACCTTAATTGCATATATAGACTTAGACCAAATTTGATTCAAAAAGTGAACGCCGCCAAAGTACTGAGCAAATTCACCCACCAAAGAGCGGGACTTCAGACCTACTGCAAGATGGGAGATCCCGAAAGTGGCAGGATATCACCTCAAAAGTGGCCAGAGCCATGCCCACGTCATTCCATGTCCATCCAAAGCTGGTGAGGTCCAGAATACCAGGCAGTTCTGCAGGCGGAAAAGGTTTGGGTCTCAGTCTGGTCAAAAGGTCACTGGGTATGTAGCTTGTTTGTTTAAAACAAGTTATGCAATTCTTTTGTCTTGATTCTGTCGCATTTCTTTAACAAATACCCGACAATGTAGAAAAAAATAACCAGAAATTACTTAATTACCTTAATTCTCCTATGTTTGTCATTGATTAATTACCGTTGTGCTGTGAGACGCCGAGGATTTTCCATTGCCACCACTATTTCCAAGGTGCGCGGCAGCCTGACGAAGCAGGTCGAGGAAGCTGAACGACGTTTTGAGGCGGGGCAGGTAGGAAAGGGGGAACTAGTGGCCCATGGTGGCCCTGATTTGTCCGTGGAAAAGTCATGAAAAGTTAGGTCCAAGCCTTGGAAATCTCTTAAGAAATATAGGATCAGGATTGGAAGAGGTGGACCTTCAGAATGTCCAAAACCACCCTCAAAAAAAATCTGAACAGGTTGTAAAAGTTGGGTTCAGACTTGGATTCTCTGAATGGACAGTTTTTGGGGGTTCTTGTTGAATTTATAGGGGTGGGACCAGCTGCATGGCCCCGACATACTAGAGATGGCTTCGTTTGAAAGGGGACACCACTCCAGTGTGGGCCCACAACTGCCCAGTACCGCCCACCATGCAAAGCATGAAGACAGACACCGATGGGTCGTTGCCTTGTGCAAGCTCGCTTAGCCTATCGGTTGGACACCAAACGCCGTGCATTGAGTTGTTTTCTCCTTCTTAACTTATTACTTTAATGATCTTTAAATCTAATCAGGCAATCAGTGTCCCCATCAGCCGAGAACATCGCAGGCCAAACGTTGGGATGCCCTGAAGTCTGCGATGGAGAGGCTGCAGGATGCCCACATCCAGGAAGACATCTGGGATCGCTGGGCTTCAGCGATCCGAACCGAAAAGCACTGGAGTGCCTCTCGGCTGTCAAGGTGAAGCCATCAAAGCACCAGGAAGGATAGATGGATGGACAATGATGGACATGTATGACTATAGATAACTATAGTCAGTCATATGACTATAGATCATATGCTTGGCAAGTTTAGTGCCCATTCCGATTTTTTAGCATGGCGGCATGATGACGCCCAGTTGAATATAATTGAAGCATGCTTCCAGGGGTTCGCAGGGGATGAAACAGTTCAGATTACTTGGACAGGACATCAATGTCTCGCCAGTTTGCACGTCAATATCCTATGAAAGAAACAGATAAAGATTGTGTATTCCAATTTTCGCCTGTTGTTGATTGTTGAAAGTTATGAGCCCCTCAATTAATCCACAATGGATAGGTACCCCAAAACAGATAGAGAAGAAAATCACCCCGAAAATCTGCGAAAGTATATCAAATTGGTGGGGTCCGGATTATTCCAACTTCAGAAATATGTTTGTGAAACCCGTTTATCCAATTAAAGTATTCCACTAATATCCCATTATTATCCCAAGATTATCCCATTCTCATCCCATTATTATCCCATAATATCCCATTAAATTATATTCCCATTTTATTCCCATAGTATATTCCATTAAAACAAAACAATAAATATTTTATATGTCCAAAACTCACCGTTCTTGATGTTTAAACTGTTTAATGAACATGTATGGACACATTCTATCTCATAATGTGCATTCTATTCCCATATTCATGAATATATACTATAGTATTAGATGACAATCTCGTAATATGTCCCTGAGATCTTGCACGCTGTGAGCGGAGCGGCTTTGCAGCTGAAACGACGGCTGCACACTCGACGTTTGGAGCGGTCGGATTTGATGGGTTTTTTTGTTGTTTGGGCTTATGAGATTTAATGGGATTTATGGGAGTTCAATGGGGTTTTAATGGTAAAATAGCAGGAACATTTATTATAAATGAAGGTCTTAATAGGGAAATCTACTATTTTATGGGGTTTAACCATCTAACATTGTGATTTGATGGATATATACATGGGATACAGTTGGAATATAGCATGCACCTTGGTTTGCTGAAGATGATTTGGCTTCTTTTCCCAATGGCTCCCAAGTCTCGGGATTGTTTTATTTTCCCACTGGAAAAATCGACTATAAATATTATTTTGGAATGGTTGAAACCACCAGCCAGGATGCTGCAAGATACTACACTGGTCATTTCTGGTCTCTTATATGTTCTATTCAAGCAGGCACGTTTTGGACGCTTGGGTCTAGGTGTACCTGCACTTGTTCCACCAGATCCTGAGCTCATTGGGTTTCAGCATGATTTCAACGGGATGTGTTCTCCAAAGAACCAATTGAAAAGCGGGGCTGGAGCCAGTCGCCCTACAGGAGGCTGTATTGCAAGCCGAAAAGGTCTCACTGACCCAGCTACATGGCAGGACTTAACTTACCCGGGTTAGGGAGGTTTTCTTGGACCAAACATGGGAATTGAGTCATTGAGTCTGCAAAAATGGAGCTTTGATGGGCTTTCTCGATGAATCGTTGTTTAAATCATGATGGGACTACCACGGATTACCCCTAAAGTTTCAGGAATGGACCCCCAAAACGCGCCAAAACCGCGCCATCTCAGGCTAGACGAGGCCGCAGACGCAGCCGAAGCTGGTCAGGTGGAGTCTGGCATGCCATGGGGGGTGTTGATGATGCAACTGCCAAGATTTGGAAAAAATGTTCAAATCCAAACAGATCATAATCATATGTGCATTTTAAGCATCATCAGATGTAGATAGATGGGGTAAAATCGATAATATACACATATATGACGGGCAGAAGTAGGATGAAGATCCCATTTCACTGTCATAGAACCACCAACCAGCAGGGTGAGTTACAGTAGGGGACCCATTCTACAGGGATTCCAAAGGGATGGTTTGTGCTTTGGGTTTCCGTCAATTTCCCATTGCAAGGTTAGATGATGACTTTATTGGGTGATGATTACTGTAACATATTTATATTATATATCTACACCGTCATGCCTAACATGATGAAGCAACTGAACCCAGTAAATCCAGTCAAAACCCTTTAAATCTGATGATTTCGATCTTTTCTGAATCGCTGCATGTCGCAGGTGGACAAGGACTTAGTGGCCAAGGCACGAGCGGAGGCCAGTACAGCGCGTCAGAGATGGAAGGATGCCAAGGACCCGAGTTCGAAAGGGGAGAGAGACCTGTTATGGAAGATCTATTAATATAACCTCCGGCTATTTAACATTGCTATGGACAATGGCCCTCAGTGGCCCATTTGTAGATGATTTATTATGATTTACTAATTAGAAATGGTGATTTTCCATAGCCACGTTGAATAACAAAAGGGTATAAAGCATAATGGCACTAAAATGGACTTGCAATGAGAGGATATATTGATGTACCCGTACCCTTTATGTCTTGTCCTTTCAAACCATGATGAGAATAGGAACGCTTTGAACATATTATTAGAATAGAATGGGTAATATAAAGATGGTGAGTTACATTCCCAAGTAGTAGTAGTGATCATTGGAAAACATGGCTCAAATGCAATCATTTCATCGGAATGGGAATCTTGTGGGATGGTGATGGATGGCTAAAACAAGCCATCAATATTATCGGAGTATCATGCGCGTTATATACTTTTATATACCCAATAAGTGGATATAAATGGTGATGATAGGATATACTGCTGGTTTTAAGCAACAACAGTGAGGATGCAATGTAGGAATGTAATGGGAATGTCTTGTGAATATGGAACCAACAAAATATGATGGGAACAGCTCTAAAAATGGGGCGGCTTACCGCCCGGAATGCGATTATAAGGCCGTGGGAACTGCAGATTTCATGGACATGTTGAGTAAACCATGCCGTTGTGAACTCACATGGCACTCGTAGCCATACTGGGAGTTTGAGCAACGCTCATGGAGATATCGAGATTTGCAGTAGACTGCTGGAAGCTGAGAAAATCATCCCATGGAAAATGTGTGCAATGTTGGTGTCCAGTGTCGTCCCTTTTCCACCCTCAGAAACGAAAGGGTTCGAGCAGTTGTTAGCCCTGGTAGGTGTTGGCAGATACATCCTTCCACACGGACATGGAAGCCAAATTGTGGCCATGTACATAGAATGGCAATGTCTCTTTTCCAATGCAGGAAGCCATGGACAAGAAGCTTGTGGACAGAGCAGATGTCATGGTTTGGAAGTTGAAGAAAGGCCGAGTGTGTCCCTTGGACAGCAGAGGGCATCGACCAGACGTTGTTGATGGTTGGAGGAGTGTTTTGTTTAGCCGTTTTTTCACCAAAGAACACTGCAATGGGAAATCCTCTCCATTCATGTGCCTCAGCCATAGGAGATGGTAGGTCTTACCCTCCGGTAAACTAACATAGCTATTGAAAATGACCATTTATAGTGGATTTTCCCATTAAAAATGGTGATTTTCCATAGCTATGTTAGTTTACCAGAGGGTACCCTTAGGTATTGGACCCTTTTTGGTGCTACCAATCTCCGCTGAGGTGTTGATGAGCTGGTCAACAGACAAGGGCTGTTGTGGGACCGGGTGCTGCAGGTGATTGAAAGTGTTCTCGGGCTGTATGGCACATGTACTTGCCTTGGCTTGCCATTGCCAATGTTTTTCTTGATGTTCATTCCAATTATATATATATATTATATTATATTTATGTTTTTTTATATATATATATATGAAGGCATTTCCACCCTGGCAAGCAGCTGGTTGATTTCAAGCTTTGACGCGATCAATTGAAAAGCCAAAAATTGACCAACGGGCAGGTCAATCAACTCCGAAATGTTTTGATTAGATGGGGCTTAATTTTCAGCCCCTTTAAGTGAGGAAACTCATAGTGAACACAATTGATGCGTTTTCTTTCTCAGCTGGACTTGGTTAATTAACCACCACGAAGGGATGTGGTTTCAGTTCTCTGCAAAGAGCTGTGAAACTCTCTCTGAAATGGCTCAGTGGCTGTATTCGTTAGGAGAGGACCCCAACCCAACCACTACGGTTAGTGCAGGGTGGGTTGGGCCACCTTTTTTTGTTGCGCAGGACTTGGTGGATGCCATTCAGGACGCAGAAGCTTCCAAAGACTGGCAGGCCATGCGCGATGCCGTCGCTGGATGGAGCCTGGCCAGCATCAGTTTCTATGTCATATATGTATCCATCGATCCATCTATTCATCCAGCTATCCATACCAAACTGTCTGTCTACAAGTGTATGTATGCAGTTTGCTTCGTGAAAATGATGGGTTTTATAGTGTCCAAAGCCACGCCAAATACCAGATGTTACGCCCAAAAAAATATCCTCGCAGCTCTAAGGACAGAGGAGCGCCCTGGGATTGAGCATGAGGCCGGATCATCATGGCCGACCAAGGACGGAAACATCATGCGCAGCAATCGTTCATTTTATCCTCCGCAAACATCGACTTTTGCATATTTTTGCATGATCTTCTAGATGCATAGTATATTAGTATGTATATATATATATATATGGGTGATGGGGTGTATAAATACACGTGATCATTTTTTAGGGGAACCAGGGGAATGGGATAATAATATTTCGTCGTCCGATTCTAATATCTCCCTTCTATCCATTTAGTGTTGGAACCCGATTAGTGTCATGGGACTCTATTGTGAGACAATTCCCGAAAATTATTGCGTATTTTCGAACACTTTGAAAAGAACCTAATTGTGAGAAGTTTTTTCTGAGATCCAATTTTTCCAGGAGGAGCTTTATCCACCTTTATCCACCTTTCTTTTGGCATAGCTGGTCCATTTACTCTTGAAAGCCATATCCATGTTAAAGCCTTGAAAATGCAAGGTTTCTCACATAATTAGATGCCTTATTAAGCCCTTATTAAAAGACAGCACCCAAACAAATTTTCAAGGGTGTACCCCATGAGTGGCCCAGATCCTCAAAAATGTAATTGTTTCGATGGCACCCTATTGTGCACAAAAACTTTT
>Ga0126342_10018390_pt1 | contig 11985 bp, 10 predicted proteins | sample Cyp1metagenome_FD_92528 | JGI IMG/M metagenome (GOLD analysis project Ga0126342, IMG submission 92528) | Coral microbial communities from Lord Howe Island, Old Settlement Bay, Australia - Cyphastrea 1 metagenome | ecosystem: Host-associated > Invertebrates > Cnidaria > Coral ... | reverse complement strand
GCATACATGCATACATGCATACATGCATACATGCATACATGCATACATGCATACATACATACATGCATACATACATACATATACACACACGTACATACATACATACATACATGCATGCATGCATGCATGCATGCATACATGCATACATACATACATACATACATACATATACACACACATACGTACATACATACATATACACACACATACGTACATACATACATACATACATACATACACATATACACATACGTATATATATATATATACACGAAAAAATGGTATATCAAGGGAAAGACCACATTTTTTCATGGAAATCCAACAGGTTTCCAACTCGGAAAATTGTACACATACAAATGATGAATGTTCCACAATGTAGTTTGTTAACATTTACGGGAGGCTACATAGCTGGGAAACCTCCCAGGAATGGTTGAGAATGTGGTAAACCCAATGCCATGAACCATCTTGGTGTTCAACCATTTGGTGTCTTTGAAATTCATCCCAGTTAGAAGGGAACAAAAATCATGCTATATCCAGTGCTTTAACATCCCTGGGGATGTTTATTATTGGGTTTACCCTCTGGTAATTTAACATAGCTATTGAAAAATTGTCATTTATAGTGGATTTACCCATTGAAAATGGTGATTTGCCATAGTTATGTTAGTTTACCAGAGGGTACTTCACAACATGTTTGCTTTTGACCACCAAACACTATGGTCAATTTCTGGGTACAAAGTTTGCTAGCAAAGGATCCCAAGCTGTGGCCGTGGCCCTGGCGAGATTGGCGAATTATGCCATAATTTTTCCAAATCCCCAATCTTTATACATACCCTCTGGTAAACTAACATAACTATGGAAAATCACAATTTTTCATGGGTAAATCAACTATAAATTGCCATTTTCAATAGCTATGTTTGTTTACCAGAGGGTAAATATAAATAGTATGATATCCCTATTGCATACCCTGCATAAATATAATTTATGCTAATAGTTAATTAGTATATCTTCATTGTATCCCCTTTATCCAGATGGCTGTGGACATGGCTATCCAGCGGCATTTTCCCACGGGTCGCCTGTCTCGCACGCCTTGAGGAGCGCTTTCCATGGATGAAGATGCCAGGGGCTCAAATCGCTGGATGGTTTGGGAGGTGTGTTTCAGGTGTCCCCTCGTGTAGCTGAACGGTTTGCAAATTGGAAAATCACCATCTTCAATGGGGAAATCCTCGAACCTTAAATCAACCATATTTTCCACAGCTATCCTGTTTTCTTTGGTGTTTTTGTGACTTTCGAGGCTGCAAAAAGTAAGGATACAAAACACGCATTGTTCGGATCCCTACAAAACGGTACCGAACTTGAAATCCATGCCATGTCCTGGGTTAACTGTTTTGCCTGGGCAGTGAGTTCAACCCAATTATATATAGTTTTCACATATATATATATACGCACTGTTATACACTGTTATACACCATCCAGTAAACAAACATTGGCCCATCAAACCATGGCCCATTTAGAAAGATGCGTTACGACTATATTGATGTGGTGATATTTGACATAGCTATATTAGTTTATTGGAGAGTATGTATATATGTATATATGTACATATGGACTATCCCCAGCTATTTATTTATAGATTGTAAATAGGTGATCAGCCCCTTCAATCATAGAATTCACCCCATTATATTCACCAACTTAGACATCTTAGCAACTATGTATACCATATTTGTCTGTATCAAAGTGTCCACATGTTGTCATATCTTTGGTATTACACTCCCCAAAATTAACATAAATCCTGCCAAATAGGCTGTTGGATGATTACTTTCCGCTAAACATGGTCTATTGTCAGGGTCTATATGGCTATGAGTCAAAACCTAGGACTCTAGGTGCCCTAAGGTAGCTGGTTAATGGATGTTTATTCCCCCAGCCGTATGGCAATTTCACAGGTAACTTGACCCATCCCTATATCGGGTTGATGATTTCAAACATTTTTTCCCATAATATATGGAATAATCCTTCCCATTGACGAACTCCATCATTTTTCAAGATGGGCACATTGCACCACCAACCAGATAAAGACTTTATTGCCTTATCGATCAGTAGCTATGTCAGCTATGTTAAATTACCGGAGGGTAACTTGACCCATCCCTATATGAATTTGGAGGGTTTACCCGGTGACCTGTACCCCCATTTTCTTCACGAAATCCCATGGACAAGTCCCTGCGAAGGCGCCAGGGGATCGGCCGCTTTGCTCTCCATCCAGGGTCCCTTGGGCGAAAGTCAACAGCCTGGCCGGATGGGGGCCCCGAAGTCACTGGTGAAATGTGATTTCCCCAGTCATAGGGTCATATGAAAAAGGTAATTTGGTGGATCCCCATATATGAGAGAGAGAGATATATATATATTATGTATATGGATTACTATGTGGTTTCTAAACACGACTCTACTAACTCGGATGAATAGCTGTTGATCACGACTTCACGGCAACCGACTCCTGGAATGGGAAACAAAGGAGCGAGGTTTTAAGATATCCCTTTGTTCCGGTTTTCAGATGCGTGAAACATTATACTTTACCCAGACCATATGAAACAGTTTAATTATGAGTAATTATATCTTCGGATTTTATGTGGGGTATAAATCGGTAACCACAACTCCTAACTCCTAACGATACTCCAAGTATTTGTCCATAAGCAAAATCCAGCATGGTGAATCCACCGGGAGGACGTCCAAGAAATTTTCGAGGACGGTGGCTTTGAAAACACTTGCTGTGCAACATATGTGTTTTTTTCTATCAACAAATATAGAAAATATCACCATGACCAATATGAAAAGTTGCTTGGATGCTCGACATAAGCGGCACCTAAAATACAATGGAAAACTATTCTGGAATGGGAAGGGACCTAAAATCAAGGATATGTATAATATATATATAATCAATATCCGGTTTTGGTTGCGACACAAAAAAAGATAGTACCGGAATATTTTCCATCAGGATCAACCTGTCTGGGAATCTGCGGTGGTAGAAAGTCCCCGGTGGCCAGGTATGAGCACCAGAAGGTAACAAACAAGGCCTTCACAAGAAGACTTCTTGATGAGAAGTGCTATTCAAATTCAACCGACGTTTTTTGTTTGTGGTTATTGCTCTTACCATGTTTGTTTTTATGTGTACATGCAATGGGAATTCCAGGATCCTAAAATGGAGCTACCGAAGCCATAGCCATAGATATCATAGAATCTGGAAGTATATCTCCTATCCAATAGGATCCATGTATGCTATATATATATATGGTAACATTTACCATCAATATACCCCAAATGTTAGCATATATACCAGACATGGATCCTATGGGTACATATATCCCCTATATCGACCTTGCACAGACCTTATAATCCTATGGTAGGTAGCTCCAAGAAATCCTGGAATCCTGAGTCCTGGCCATTGCAGGGTGGTTTCATACTGTCATGGCATGGTCTATAGTGTCAATGTACTTTAAGAATTACTTATTATGCTGATACTAATGGCCCCAGAGCATGTCATGTGTCTTTTTTTGGACCTTGAAAACCGTGGATTTGAACTACCAGAACTAGAATACACCAATCTCCATAGTCATTTTGCCCAAAACGAAAGAATCGCCAGCCCCATGGCGCCTCGAATTTGGCCGCAGCGCGAAAGAAAGACCAATCCACTGAGGATGATCCAATTTCTGACCAATCTCGATGAAGACGAGATTAATAGTCGATAGTGGGGCAATAACAAGTCATGAGACATCATGAGCCTACAAGAGTTAGTGTATATATATATATACATATACATACATTATTATATATACATATACATACATACATATAAATATGAATACAATATACATATCCCCAATGGATCATTGATCCTCCTATCGCCGAGGCACCACTTGGATGATAGTTCTTCCCTGATCAGCAGCCGAGCCCAGGCAGCGGGCCAAAAAAGGGGCCAAACAAAAGTGAGCTCTGCGTTGACGCAGAGTTCACAACTGGCTTAACGTTTGGGTTTATGTGGGATATAACTTGATATAACTATAGTCAATGAGTTTTAAAAACCTAACTTATAACTGCAGAGCCTCACCTTGTGGTGAAGGGTACCGAAGTATACTCTACCCTCGAGTAAACTAGCATAGACCCTCAAAATAGTCCATTTTGAGTGGAAACAAATCTTCCAACCCCCTGTTTGGCAGGTCTTGAGAGTAATATATGTGAAGATAATCAGCAGCAAGAACAACACAAATGATGTGGCTATAACAAGGAAAAAAATACGGGAATACTTGGGCAAACCAATGCAAAGCAACTAATCTCTTGCCGCCAATGATGGCACCAGCAAAAAGTCGTGTTTTCTTGGCAGGGATCTGATATTGCTTATGCAACTAGTATTGAACTCCGCATGTGCATTGTAAATGCTATAGTAATTGAGTTATAGTCCATTACTTTAACTTGCGAACCATAGATCCTACCGGTCCTACCGTAGCTTCCAAGAAAACAATGGTAGCAAATGTACAGTTATGATTTTCGCAGCGCATCTCGATTACTATGGGGGCTACATTCCATTGACTTTAACGCATCTCATGATATGGGCTTTATTGAATCCCAGTTGCATAGCCAGTTGCCAGTTGCTATGGGTATGTCTCTAGGAGACAGTTTCTTACTTTCGCGATGGAAATCCAAATTGGGTGGTCCATTTAGGTCGCTGCAAAGTGGCTGCGTGGCTGTGAATCCTCCTGTCAAAGTGGTCTATTGCAAGATCGCATGAGTTGCAAAGTCTATATTGGGATCTGACAATACAATGTGTTTGCTTGGTCGATTTTGGATGGACATTGTCATTAAATTTACATTCATCACAAACAGTTCTGGGTGTATACCGTACCATAAATGAAGATGTATGCCCAATCACTAATCACAATCAGCACTCCATAATCAGTCGGTTTCTTTGTAGGCCGTCGAAGAGTCGCTACGGGAAATTCATGTCATTCATGTCCATCCGCCAAGTATTTTGGATGACAGCGTAGCAGTTTTTTAAATCTGTTTAATCCATAGCCATTTGGATGGCATATGCAGCACAGTTAGTCCAGAAACTGCCACTGGGTACAAAGGAACCATGGCGACCTGAGCGACGATTCCTCAATCCCATGGCATTAATAACAATCCAAAACATCTACACACGCAGAACTTTCCTTCATTGTCCATGCTTGATATTATATATAATTATATATATATATATATAATGATATTTATATATTTATATACATATACATATTATTGAGAAGAATAGGTGTTCAATGGTGTTCAAAAAAAAACACCCAATGTTGATAGCCAAGTCATCCAAGTGGCAGGTGCACCTCTTTAGCGAATGGGCGCTCTTTTGGGACCTTTCCAAGAAGGCGCGGGCTGTCGGTTTCCAGGTGATGTTTCCTCGCCACTTACTACCAGAGGGTAGCTACTGGCTGATTTCTTCACAATTCTCCATATACATATATGTATATGTGTGTATATGTAATATCAAGTAATATCTATATATTATTGATGGGAACTCGATATAGCATGCTATAGTTGTACTCGTAGATACTCGGAAGTCCTCGGAGTGGTGTCAGATTCTATGACCAGGCTCCAGAGGCTTAGATGTACCCTATGGATCCATGCCCACTGTCTGAGAAGATACGGATAACCCCCTAAATCATAACCCAACAAGCACTTCTTAAGAAGGTACGGCTGGATCCATAGGGATAGATTTTAGATGATTTTCGTAAGATTCTGCGAAAAAAATAGTGGAACTTGGTGGTTCATCTCACTTTGTAAATGTGAGAGTTCACCCCAAGTATGGCGTGACATTGCCCTTACTTACCACGCTTACATATAACTGTGGTGAACTGGACTAAGGCACAAATACATGTTTCCCGGGGTGCTCGCCACCAAGTAAGTCATTGAGTTTCCCATATTTCCCTATATGTTCCCATGATTTTCCAACATTTTTCCTCGTCTTCCCGTAATATTTCCACATGTTCCCACAGTTTTCCCATGATATTCCCATGATATTCCCTCTATAAACATCCATTTTTACAGGGGATTCCCAGGTTCTTTTGGAGAAGTCTCCCTCCAACGTGGTCCGGGAGCCAAGAGTAATGGCCTGGGCCGGGGAGACACGTGGGAAAATTCATGGGAAATCGTGGGAAAATATTGGAAAAGACCCTGTAAACGGAGGTTTTCCATGGGAAAAAATCATCGAACTGCTGTGTTTTAAATGGGTTGCAGAATCACGGTGAGTTCGCCTCCATGGTGCCTTTGGAACTGCACCAGCTGGTGATTGGTCTGGTGAATGACTTGTCCGTGTGCATTTTGTGTGTGTGTGAATATATATCTGGTTGGTGGTTTGGAACATGTTTTATTTTCCATATACTGGGTCGATGTTGTAACAGGTGCCGATGACAAGATCTTATGCCAAATCGTAGTGTGCCTATGGGGAAAGGCCCACATGGGCAGCGCCTATGACTTTAACTTACTGATGTATTTTTTGGCACTTCGCATAGGCACACCATGCTTAACTGTCATATCCTTGTGTGTTTACCCACTATACTTTCAAAGATGAAAGTTGTGGCAATTGTTTACTTTTCCTGGATTTAGGTTGGCAGACAAATTTTAGGGAGTCGTTGCAGTCGCGGAGTTTAGGTGGTGATGTGTGCTTGGCTTGGTTTGCTCTTCTGCTCCACCGCTGAAAGCTCTTGAGTTTTACTGTTCTGACAAGAATGCGAAAGCGTGTGGCTACCAAAGAGTTTGTCAGGAGACTTAGGGGTCAGTCTCCCAAAATTTGATTTTGGACCTCGTTCTCATCTCGTTCGGACCTCGTTAAAATTGCAGCCAGTCAAAACCCAGCCCGGAGAGGTTTTGGAAAGGCTTTGCAATGGTCTGCTGCTGCTGCTGTTGTTGCTTGTGCTGCTGCTTCTGGGCAAAACGCGGTTTTTGGGCAGAGAACCAAGAGATTTGTGAAAGGGCTGGAAGCTGTGCGGAAGAAACCAAAAGCATAAGAAGATGACCTGAAAAAAGAAAGTCGATCTGATCAGCGGTGTGCCATGGGGAAGTGGATGAAAGGGTTGATTGGCATGAAGTAGAATTTGTCATAGAAACCATAGGAATGTAACGTCGATCGCATCCAAGTTTGTATGTTGGAAATGCCATGAAATTTGGTGTGCCATGCGGAGGATGATAGTTCTGACTGTTCAAACAGGCATATGGTTGTCAACTTTTGGTTGACAAGCGTACACTAAACGCATAGTAAATAGATATATTTGAGCTGCCTGCTTCAGCATTAGTCCACTTTGACCGTCGGTGTGCCAATAGGATTTTCACCCGGCGGAAGATTATTGATGTCTGGCGTAAGCCGTGTGCCATGCGGCTGGCGCAAGTTCTAGTAAATGGCGTAGGATCACGCTGGGGCTCGTACTGGGAATAATCATCCCAACTGACTTTCATATTTTCAGAGAGGTTGAAACCACCAACCAGCTATGGATCCAGCCGTACCTTCTTAAGAAATGCGACTGGGTTGCGATTTAGGGGGTTAGCCGTATCTTCTCAGACAGTGGGCATGGATCGGTAAAGCCATCTTACTTGATATTGCGCACCTATGAGCTGGACAATGCTGGACACTGCTGTGACTGAGGCTCTCAACTGACTGAGCATGTCCAGCTACATAGGGGTCCAACAGGATAATTTCTGGACGTTGGTTCTTAGACCCAGTTTCGAAATTCAGGTGCCAAAGATGTTCAATTGTGGGAATAGCAGCATCAAGCAACACAAAGAAAATTGTAAAATGAACTTTTTTTCAAGCCAGCGAGCCTTCTTTTGGTGCTTAAAAAAAAACACATTTTTCAACTTGGGTTCACCGGTTCACCGCGGCCAGAGGTTCTTTCACCCTTTCTCCACCGTTTGTGGTCGTTGGATCTCGAGACACCAAGTCCCCTGGACGATGGGAAGCGGTTTGGGGATGTTGGGCTTGTCCGTGGATTTGCAGGTGGAGACAGGAACATAGAAGTTATGAATGAACCAGGGAAGACCTGGCGGGTTCTACCCTCCGGTCAACGTTTACATAGCTATGGAAAATCATGGAAAATCACTATTTTTTATTGGTAAATCCACTAATATCCACTATAAATGGCCATGTTCAATAGCTATGTTTGTTTACCAGAAGGTATTGCTTCTATTGCTTCTAATTCTACATCATTCTTTGTTCCTGAATTCGAATCATTGTAGCCATACAACCAAAGCTTGGCGAAAGTATGGCTGCAGGCAAGTCATCGGCCGCTCCAAACATGGAGAAGGGGATATGAGCTACAGCCAAAATTTAGGTTACTGTAATGGAGAGTAGTAGTATTTGAGACATCTTTGTATTTTGGAAATTGAGCTGGGGCTTGGAAAACGATAATACACTCTTCAAAAAACGATAACATTTGCTTATATACCAAAACCTGAAAAACGATAATGCACTCTTCAAAAATGTATGACTTGGAGCTATATACCAAATATTGACCGTGGCCCATATAGTATATAACCACGGTTGTTTCCCTTTACCAGTTATAAGATGTTAAAAGTAGTATATATAAATCTATATGGCCCCATTTATGGAATGACGACCCCCATGTTTTACCTATTTACAACTGATATTTCGGGCCAAAAAAACTGCACTGTCTCGCAACTGGCCTCGCAAAGATGCGAGGCCCGGGGCGCTTCATCTTCCAACAGCGGCATCCCTTGGCCGTGGCCATCGCCACCAAGATCAAGCTGGGCGCGCAGATAGACGCTGGACGATCGAAGCCGAACGCAGGGGAGGGGTCAAAAGAACTACCCTCTTGGTAAACGTTTACATAGCTGTTGAAAATCACCATTTTGAGTGGGTAAATTGGTAAACTAACATAGCTATGGAAAACAACTATTTTAGCAGGTAAATCAATTATAAATAGGCTGGTATAAACTAACATAGCTATGGAAAACCATTATTTTAACAAGTAAATCAATTATAAATGGGCTGGTATAAACTAACATAGCTGTGGAAAACCACTATTTTAACAGGTAAATCAACTACAAATGGGCCATTTTCAATAGCTACGTTAAATTACGAGGGTATAAAGACTTAATTGCCCTATGGATCCAGCCGTACCTTCTTAGGAAGTAGGACTGGGGTATGATTTCGGGGGTTAGCCGTATCTTCTCAGACAGTGTTTGGATCCATAGGGTTGGTAACGGTGGGGTAGAATTTTCCTGTTAGGGTTGGTAGTTGTGCTTGTAATTTTGTCTTGTAGTTATGGTTTGTATGTTTTGTATTAGAATTAAAAAGTGCCTGGGTAGAAGATGAAGAGACAGTGCAGACAAAATTCTGGAAATTCCTTTTTGCCCATTGCGGCCCTCGGGGCTTGGACGTAACCATGAGATCTGCACAGCTGGATGAAATGCCCTTCCATAGCTCGCCGAGGAGATTGTGAAACTTTGAACACTTCAACTAAATTGTTGTAGGTCGCCGAAATGAGTTTAATAAAACTAGATACATTTTAGTAGAAAACAAAGTTCAGGTCAATAAAATGTTGATGAATATTGTCAACACAACTAAGCTCAGAAAGTGCTGAGCACGCGTATTGTCGGTCATTCCCAACGTGTCCAGTGCTGCAAATACTCCAGCGACCAACATGGTCGATAGCGACCAACATGGATGGTTCAATGATAGATTATCTTGGAAATGTGCTGATTTACTCCCCCAAAAAAGAAGCATATGACGATTTGCTTTGAAAAATCACAATTTTGAATAGGTAAAGTACAGTAAATCGCCTATAAATGGGTTGTTTTCCGTAGCTGCATTAAATGACCGGATCATCATTGATCATATATATTTATATATATATAATTATATATATAATATATAGGTATATATATATATATACATATACCCAGTACATTCCCATTGTCCCTATTTCAGATGGTTTAATGCCCATTAAAATCACCCAAAGTGTCCATACATCCATGATATTACCATTATATGATATGATGGAAAATGACCTTGATTCAGAAACCACCAGCCAGTCAGACAGGAACACCTCGCCCCAACTAACCTACCTCGGCAGCGCTGCAAATGCAACATACAACTACCGAGTTCCTAATAAGAGTGATGAGTATTGATTGTGAAGGACTCATAGTGATTGGGAACTAAGTTAGTAATGGCGAATGTATGCTAATGTAATTATGTTTTGTCCGTGTTTGTCTAATAACTACTGATGATGAGATTTATTTGGTTCATGTTGTTTCTTTTCTTATTCCTATAAAATTATCATGTTTCACGACCAATAATGTCTAATCGTACTTACATACATAATACCAATAATTGATAGTTACGAAATATGCTGATCATGGTTCCTTTCAATGGCCATTTCAGGAACCTAAATTGGAGGTACCTACCATATATAAGGCCTATTTCTCAGGCCTAAATTTCAGGTAATATCCCCACAAAATATGGTCAAACATATGGTACTAACATACCTCCATTTTAGGATCCTGAAATTCCCATTGATTAGTTATAAGTGGTTGTAAATGGGATTATACATTCTATAAATGGGGTTTTGTTCGTACTTATAACTTATAACTGCTATTTCGGGCCATTGATTCCTTGCTCAAAACCTCGCGAAAGTATGGCTCACCTCACCGTGCCTCGCCGTGCCTTGAGGGCGACGATTTGAGCCTGGCTGATCTGATGGAGAACTGGGTCATGGCAGAGGTATCCTGGGGGCCTCTGGGGCGACCGGAGATGGACATCGGAGAGGTAGAAACTCATCCGTTTGTCCTTCTGTTTTGTTTTTTAATTGACAATAACCAGTTCACCAGCATTGTTTTTGTTTGTTTTTAATGGAAAATAAGCATAACCAGTACTGATCAGCAGAAGATTTCACTTGTTTGCAGGCCTACCAAGGATTGACCATAATATGCTGGATGAGTAATGTAGTTTATTTGGATGGTTAGTAGGTCGGGGGAATCATCCACATCTGTGAATTATGATACTTTTTACAGAGCTAATGAATAAGTAAATGAAGATGCGTTGTGGGGTATACAACACAAGCAAGATGATGTTTGGATTTGTTTGGTGAATCGTGGTGTGTGTGTGTATATATATATGTATTAATATATTTACATACGGAATATAACCAACTATATTGTCTAATGGGGTTGACTATATTTTTCATGGGTGTTGTAAGGCCGAGAACCGAAGCTTTTGCTAGAAATTACTTTACTTCGAGCTATCCCCACCATGACATCTATACGTTTTGTTACTGGCAAATCTCCTGGCATTCTATCTGACATATCTTCTGGCATTTTATCTGGCATATCTTCTGGCATTCTATCTGGCATTCTACCTGGCATATCTTCTGCAATATGTTCTGGCATATCTTCGGGCACTCTATCTGGCATATCTTCTGGCATATCTTCTGACATTCTATCTGACAAATCTTCTGGCGTTCTATCTGGCAAACATTCTGGTACTTTATCTGGCATACCTTCTGGCATTCTATCTGACATTCTATCTGGCATACATTCTATCTGGCATATCTTCTGGCATTCTATCTGGCAAACATTCTGGCACTTTATCTGGCATATCTTCTGGCATTCTTTCTGACATTTATCTGGCGTTCTATCTGGCATATCTGCTGGCATTCTATCTGGCCGTTGAGGTCCAGCGGTGCAGGCTGAGCTGGGCAGGTCCCAGGTGGGAAGGTCCCAGGTTGAGGTCCAGCGGTGCCCACTGAGCTGGGAAGGTCCCAGGCACACTGAGCTTGGACGTTGGCGAAGAGCTTGGCGAAGAGTTGGCAAGGCAAAAGTGGACGTGGAAGTGGAGGCAGAGGTGGTGGAGGAGATGCTGGCGGAGGAGGAGCAGGAGGAGCAGGAGGAGCAGGAGGAGGATAGCTAGCCGAGGAGGAGGAGGAGGAGGAGGAGGAGGAG
>Ga0126342_10018389_pt1 | contig 11986 bp, 7 predicted proteins | sample Cyp1metagenome_FD_92528 | JGI IMG/M metagenome (GOLD analysis project Ga0126342, IMG submission 92528) | Coral microbial communities from Lord Howe Island, Old Settlement Bay, Australia - Cyphastrea 1 metagenome | ecosystem: Host-associated > Invertebrates > Cnidaria > Coral ... | reverse complement strand
AGGATGCTGCTGAAGGCGTGATGGCATTGCTGGTCAGTCAATTTGCGCGGGCCAAAAAATGAGACCGCTTTCTGTGCTGCTTTGAGGCTTCCGAAGTATGGCCCCCAGGTGTATATATATATAGAATTATAAGAGTGTTCTTTTGGTGACTTCAAGGTTTTCCTATCTTTGAACGAATGCAAACACAGTTGACGAACCATCTCGCCTGATCCAAAAGGTACTGCGCAGTGGTCACATCACCAATGGCTGCAAAGTAGCACAGCCTCAGATCATTTCCGGACGGGAAAGCCATGGATTTCCATCACGGCTCAACGAAGTACACCCAGAAAAGTGATCGACAATTCACACTTTTGATAAATAAGCTACAATCCAAAAGATGTAGATCTGAGCTATATAGTTTTTGATCCATCCGTTGATCTACAATCCAAAAGTTTTTGATCTACATCTACTGATCAACAGTGATATAACATCCATATACCGGGATTTTAAGTTACAAACAAACATCACATGGATCTTCAAATCAGAATGGATTTGGAAAATCACTGAGATGTCGGACGTGGAAAATGTTGTGTGAGTTTATATCACTGAGACTATAGCTACCCCTTCAACAACTATATACATAACTCATTAGTCGCGCCATATCAACTCTTCTTCCAAGGAATTGTTAGAACATCACATATCAACAAGTCATTCAACAAGAACTGCATGAGGGTGCACTTCGTAATATCACCCATATATAACTGGGATATTCCATCATCTGCAATGTAAATACATAGAGCTGGGTGAACTAAGGTGGTTGTTCACCTACGATACCTGAGTCCCACACATCCAAGTGGATCATATCAATCATTGGTAGATGATTAATGTTGATTAATGTTGATTAATGTTGGTTAATGTTCATTAATGTTGATTAATGTTGATTAATGGTGATTAATGTTGATTACTGTTGATTACTGTTGACATTCTCATACATTTATGGCATATTCCAATATTCCGATATAGAATTTCAGGAACCACCTCTGACTGATCATTCAATCTCGACGATGAGTGTCACTGATCAGTCATCATGAAGATTCCGGCGATTTCGAGCAATAGCAAGAGCCGCCCCCAAATTGACCATACATCGGTGGTTTTTGAACCATCAACATAGGCGGTTTATGAGTGCTTCACTAAACAAGGGTTGGTAAATGTCCTCATTGAACATCACCCAGCTATGGGGATATAATCCCCAACAGATACTTGAAAGTGATGTTCAAAATCCCCAAAACAGGAATAAACAGGACATTTATATACCATCCCCTGTTAAACAAGAAAAAAACGCCCAGCTTTGGAACTTCCATCTTTGAGTCAGCCCTGGGTAGCTCATCTTCCTCCCGGTCGTCCCGGCCCCGGGACTCGGCGGACTCGGTCCCAGACTCGCCAGGCGCCAAATGGCGGTAGCCAAAGTTCATGACGGGGATCTGACCGAAAGGGACGCAGCAGGCTTCTAAGAACCGAAAAAAAAAACTGAGATGGGGACCGCCTGACGAATTTCAGAGGGAAAAAGATATCGAAGCAAATTCGATGTAACTATGGATGATAAAAGGTGGAATAAAATGGAATGCCGATGATAATGATTATAATATATAGTTCCAATTTCAAATTTTGACATGATTCCATTGCATAATACGGAACATAAAAATTGGAACTATCTGCAGTACTTCGGACACATTTGGGGCTCACCTGTCGTAAGTTTGCGCAACGCTTTGTGACTCAGAATGCCATGCCAACCAAGAGGTATAACTAGTAGTTATAACTACAGCAATAGGTTTCACTTGTTGTGTTCATTTACACGCCTCTAAGGAGCTAACTTGCTCAGATTCTGTGGTGGTTGCTGGTCTCAACGATCATTTCAAATCATGTCTGACCATCAAATACTGATGGAAAAAATACCAGTTGGATCCAGTTAAGGCAACTATTGGGAATTCCTATGAAGGATTATGAAGGGCTATGTTTACGCTCGTGTTTACCCTCGATAATCCTTCCTAATCCCAAGTGGATTTCTTTTCACCATCCACAGAAAATCGAGCGGCCTTGCGCGCCCGGTGCCGTAGGTCCGGCGGCCTCGGGGAGTAGCAACGTCGAAGATTTGGCAGTGTATAGATGTGATGTACCCTCTGGTTGTGACTAACAGTTCGCCATGGACAGATCCACCATTTCTAAGGTCGGTAAACCATCTATTTCGATTAGGGCCATCTATATATACCATGGCGAACTGTTAGTCATAACCAAAGGGTATATTCTGGAGAGTTCATTGGAATTGTCATGTTCAAAACCATAGGTACGGTAGGGACCAGTGATTCCAGATTTTATGATTCTGTTCGTTCATTCTTACATGTTTTCAGCAGAACATGCGCCGCGAAGGTGTTGCAAACTCTGCCACCTCTGTCAAAAACCGTTGGTGAAGTGTGATCTTGAGATTAAAGTGATCCAATACTTCTAATTTTCACCCATCTCAGAAACTTCAATAGAACATTTAATTTATATAAATTTATCACTTCCTGTGTATCTAAGATTCTCAGATGTTCTTCAGATCTCTGCCTCTTTGGCGCCCGCACGGGGGCGCCACAGGTGAGGGCGGAGGGCCCATGATTTCTTGCAGAATCTCAAAGTCCTGGTGCAAAAGGGGGACTTAGCCTGAAGGATGGGCAGTTTTTAGGGACTATCATAAGTCATAATGAGTGATAAGTGATTCTTATTATGTTCACTATACTTATAATTACTTGTACTTGTACTCACACTCATACTTATACCTGTACGTGTTATTATCATACACAGACTTACTTACTGAATAGTTTTTGTTGAGCTATTCCAAGAAAAACACACAGTATATCTTCCAATCACAATGATTCCAACAATTCTTCGGATATTTTTCCCGTTTGAAAGGCAAAGAAGCCAGCTAATCACCGATATCCTTGGCTTCAGAGATCAATCCCAGTATTTAACCACAGTACTACTTAAGCTAGTCTAGTATGTTGTAGTGGCCACCTTCCCATCTTTCTCGTGTTCATGGCCATCTTTATCTATCTTATGAATACAACCAATTCTCACTTTCTGCATGTACAGTGAAGTATAGTATAATACATACCGAAAGGACTGTATTTATACAAAGAAAATGAACATATATCAAAACATGTCGTTCTGAAAGAACAACCACAATAATTGATAAATCGACATCCCTGTGACATTGATATCAATCATGGAAATCTGTATCCCCGATGCAATTCTTAGTCATATCTCCGGGAGATTGGGTCTTCACTGCTTTGATCATAGGTCTTTGCGCATCCAACAGCCACTGAAGCTAACTACCCACCAACATATGACCATTGATTGAGAGAAAGTTGTGTATCACTACCCGTTCTCATGTCTTTCTCGGAAAGTGCAGCTGACCCCATTTTGTCATCCCTGGATCCCCGGCTCCTATAAAAGTGGAGTGTCATCCATCCTTGAATAGTCTATCTTAGTGAAGCATGGCTTAGTTGGTGTTTTCCAATTTCCTCCGGCTTATCTATGCCAGTGATACATGCTTGCTGATTCAATCCCTCGTTTTACAGCCTTTTAACCCCTAGTCTTGTTGACTCAAGAAACAGTTTGTTTCCACAGTTTTTCTGCTGACATGACCTTTTTGGGGTTCACAGAAAGTCTTGTTGCTTCAATCCCTAGCGAACTGTGCCTGGATCCCAGTCCACTCTCGTGACTGTCCTTATCTCGTTGCTCCCGCTCAGCGCGCAAGCGGCTGATCTTGCCAAGCACCTGAGGAATCGCAAGGGCAAATGTTGGCCAGATGGAAAGCGTCAACCATGGAGTTTAAGCATCACTAAGTGGGGTATAAACCAAGCACAAAACCAAACAAACATGGTGTGTAAACCCAATGGGGATATGGATGATAGCATGGCGAAACAAAAAACATGGGCAAGGGATGGTAATCCCCCAATTAGCTATGCACAACAGGTTTTGACCCGTCCCCTAGTTGCTTCCGTCTTTGGGCTTTCATCATACGCTCGCCATGCTTGACTATCAAGACATGCCACTGATTTCAGTGACCTCAATGCTTGGATAGTCTCATCAGATGATACGCGGTGGTGTACATTGATGACAAATCACCATTTTTCAACGGAAACTCACCATGTCAACTTTCGTTTCCTTGGTCAACTCCCCATCACCTCCCATCACCTCCCAGCACCTCCGCAGCTTTGTCGAAGGGCCGCCTCAGCTCGCTGACCTGGCATCGCCAGAATGAAGGTTTCAATGGGACTGGGAGCATATATTCCGAATGGGAATATAAATATGAGAATATATTCCAAAAAATATGGGAGAACCCCTTATAAAATATGTGGTGTGTATATATATATAATATAATGGGATTACTGCATATATATATTCCAACTATTGACATGGGATTTGAATGGGAAATAATATGGGAACATATGAGATATAGTGGTATTACAACAATACAACCAACAAAATGGTGGTATAATGGAAATATATGGGATATCATATCCAACATGGCTAGCTGGGAAATCCCCGAACTAAATGGAGGTTTACATGAAGGTTCGTTCATGAAAACATTGTTCATTGTTTAGCTCTTTAAGTATCCATAATATCACCATTGTTCATGGCAAACTAATCAAAGGATATCTCCATTTTTTTGCCATTCAATTCCGTGAAATCAGCAAAAAATTGGAGAAATGCTCAAACAAATCCGTTGGTCTTCAAAGGGAACCAAAAATAAATGGATAAATCAATGGATATCACCACGGTTTTAAAATCAGCATTTTTGATGCACCATGGTGAACTCAGCATTTTTCATGAAGCCACGGCGGAGTGCATCGGCCAGGTCATTGGGCAGCGATGACCTTACGACAAAACATAGGGAAAAATCATGGAAAGTATAGGAAAATCATGGGAATATCACCCAAAACCGCAAAAACATGGCCGAATCACCGGAAACTCGCGATTTATAAAACAAGCTGCAAATTGGAATTTTCCAATTTTCATACGGAATAGAAGCAAGATTGGTGGCGAAAAACCTTGTGATAAGATGTGATAAGTATATAGATATTATATATCTATATATAATTACATTATAATATATATATATATATATAGATATTGTCTTCAAAGGGTACCATTTATCTTGGCAACCGTATAGATAATCCATTTAAAAAACTCAGGCAGAGCAGCTTAGGAAAGCAAGGCAAATGTCCAAGCGGCGACACGGTCATGGTGGTGCCATCGGTGCAAAACTGCAAGCTGTAACGGTGCAAGAAATTTCTTGGACACCAATTCAGGTCGAGCTGATAGGTTGCTGTTGTAGAGTATCTCCCGTCGCACACCACCTGAGATCTTTTTCAAGAAGTTGGGTTGCCAGTTGAGGCATCAAAATAGGGGCTGAGGTGACAGGAAAGTAGACCCACATCCAGCATTTTCTACTTGCGGATTATAGGGCCTTTGTTCAAACTTTGGCTGGAATCCCGTGCTTAGACTCTGGATCCTCCGGGCCAGCCTATCACCCACCGTCCCATCCAAATTAGCTCAGTCCTGAAACCAATGTCAATATTATAGATACCCCTGCAAACACATACTTTTTTGAGCTGGCTAGTATCATATCTATATAGTATGTATGTATATAATATATTGTATACGTATATATATATATATACATACGCCATCATACGCCCATTTCTTTCCATAAACTTTAGCATGAAACTCCTGATCCAGTGGCAGTTTCAGTCTCACCGTTTCATGCTGAGTTTCACCCAACCACGCCACTGGGTGCCCAATGTGTGCCGAATGCACTCGGATCTGATGCTTTCGGCCGGTGACGATCCGAATGCAGCGCATTGTCAGCGCCACGCCGCGCCCACGCAGCGTCCCGCCAGAAGTCCCGGGGTCCCCGGGGTCCCCAGGGCGGTAGGTGGTGATGGATGGACGACCGAACCTTAGATGTGCCCAGGGATGCTCGCCAGGTTTGATGGTATATATTCGATTGTACTTGCAACTTCTAACTATAGCAATTGGCAAAATCCAAAGGAACATCTGTGTTCAAAAATAGGGTATCTTTAAATCGACTGGTGGACCATCAGTTTCCCTCCTGAAAATAACCACAATTTTTGGGTATCTCCCATGTTTGACAAATCCAGATCATATTGTGTACCCTCTGGTAAACATACAAAAAACTATTGAAAATGGCCATTGAAATAGTGGATTTTCCCATAAAAAATGGTGGATCTTTCCATAGTTATGTAAACGTTTACCAGAGGGTATCCATCCTCTATCCAAATCGTCTCCCATTTCTTTGGTTTGACATTAGAAGATCCTTCAGTTTCCACCCATTTTTTGAGAAAAAATCCTTACCTCCACTCCTCCGTGGTATACCCTATTATGTATCAAGTTGCTCATATCAATCCCAATAGTCTTGTTTCATGAATTCCGCATGATATTTCCATTACTGCATATCCTGTTATTGATGGTTATATCCCATATTCTTGATTATATATATATATATATGTATACATCTACTCATAGGCACACTACTATACATTACTTATGTAGTATATCCATGTATATCCCATAAATTCCCATCATATGTCTCCTATTGATGGTTGAGAACCTCCTATGGATGTCTTGGTCCCACTCCAAGGCGCCATCCGATGGAGCTGCTGCTGCTACGACCATCGGACCACCAGTGGACCGCTGCGCGCACTTCGTGACGGGAGGGGCTAAGGGATCCGTGGCAAAGGGCTTGGTAGTCCTGACACGTTATCGGAGCATACTGTAGTATAGAATATATATATATACACAATTATACACATACTATATATATACACATACTATATATATATACTATATATACATACTATATATATATACATACACATACTATATATATATGATTATATATGATTATTTGTGTATATGTGTGTTATAGAGATTGATAGAGTCTATATCTAAAAGGGATCCATTTAGTGAATTTAGTGCCTTCCCTGTATCACGCAGGTGCAAGAAACCCCTTTAGCCTGGGATGTGCATAGGAATCTCATGGCAACAGGGGACATCAGTGGGGACCCTTCAGGTTACGTTGTAGTTTTAAGGTATAGCAACCTCCAAAAAATAGAAAAAGTAACATCCTATTCGAATAGTGATAAGTTACCCTTCTATCTTTTTGGTGTTGCTATAATGAAAGTTTGCATCTGAGGAAACATACTCTCTTTACATGGAGCAAAACAAAAACAATGAGGACCATCATGGACTAATTCTAAAAGTCATCACACTAGCGACCTCTGGACATGGGGATCAGAAATTGACCACTCCGGAGTTTACAAACAACTCTATACACATGTGTATTTAGATTTTATGCTATCTACTGTATACATTTAAGACTTTTAAAAGTTTCGAAGATTTCCACAGATCAAAACACACATGATGACCTCAACCAAACAGTTATATAAGCCAAATCCTTGAATCACAATTCATCAAAGCACACCAAATTGCCAACTTGCATTGCAGAAAAAAAAAAACACATCTGTACGTTGCTGTTGATCATGGCCAATCTAAGATACACTCACCAAAAGTTCATCTGCACGGAGAGTTTGAGCAGTCACTGTCACTTCATCTACCCTCTGGTAATTTAACATAGCTATTGAACATGGCCATTTAGAGTGGATTTTCCCATTAAAAATGGTGATTATCCATAGTTATGTTGGTTTACCAGAGGGTATTCCCGATGGCCAAAAGTGGAAGACTCGACATCACTAGATCCAATCATCCACCGGGTCCCGCTGGAGCCGGCCGCTGGCCAACTGCAATCGCAAGTCGTAGAAGGACGAGACGCTTTTGGCCACGAGGATTAAACCTGGGCATATCCAGGGCCAGAGGCAAACAGCATGTAGTGTAGATGCTATATGTATAGATGTCCATGCATATATATATAATTATATATATATAATTATATATATATATATATAATTATATATATAATTATATATATACTGCCTGATATACCATATCCATCCATCATTTGCAGAACAGAAACGAATGAGCTTGGGACATTTCGAGATATACCTGGCATATTGACATCTTGAATATGCTCATTGGACCCCTTCACATGGTGAGCTCCAAATAGGTGGTAGTTCTGATTTAACCCCCCAAATATGGGTGAAACAAAGGCTTTGACATTTGACGCCGTCCCATTTTACTTGCACCAGTTGGAGTTGTAGGCGGCTCTGGTTATGTTCCAATCTAGCAAGGCTGGCAAGCTATGGAAATAGAACATGATTATACATGACTACACTTATCACATGTGCTCCTCCATCAGCAACCATCAAGCAACAAAGCACATGCCTGAAATCATTTCCTGTGTGTAGAATCATCCCAGGTAGCATGGAAACCACAAGCTGCTCCACTGTTATTTTTGCTACCCTATGGCCCCATCTATAGCTATAGTAATCATAAACCACAGTTCAGCTAGTTGAATGGCCATCATGAAAAATCGTCTATTCATCCCCAACATTTTTAGAAGTTCAATCCAGATGCTGCTGAACTTCCCTAAGTTTTTTCTTGTTTTTTAGGGCCTGAAAAAACAATCTTTTCAAACAACCTCAGCGACAACATCCCGCCTGACGTCGGCACATCTAGTCGATGCAAAAAGCCGCGGCTAAAGGGCTTGGCACCTTGGGATGGGGATATACTGGGAATACCCTCCAGCAATCAAACATGGCAATGGGAAATCCACTTTAAATCATTAGACATGGAGGTTTTAGTGGGGATGATGAATATAATGTGTATATATATATATTTGTATGTGTATATATATAATTATATATGAATAGTGGACAAAATTACTTGTTCATTTTAATGCCATGCGCAAAGTAGGGTCGTCCCCTATCAGTAATGAAGGTTTTGCACACCCCTCCGCAACGCCAATGCAAAGCAAAACCAAATTGGTACAATAAATTTGTCGGTTACTCATACAGTATGCAGTTGATGGGGTTTATTGGCCAACTATGTACATGTATATATATATACCGAGCCCTCCCAGGACCCTATTTTTTGTTCTTCTGACCACAACCTGGTTTTTAATAACATTTAACAACTATAGCTGTAATCCATAGTCATATACCCTACAGTGTCCTCAAACGAGGCGCCGATCAGCGGACAGCGCCGCAACGGCAGCATCTGCGAGACCTTTTTTGGTCGATGCCAAGCTCCCAAGCTCAGGATTTTGGTGAATTCATGGTGATTCGTAATGGTACATATATATCTGGGTAAATTATAATAATTCACTAACCTGAATTAAGGCCATTTGGGGATGATTTCCCTTACTAACCATATATACCCAGATATATATATAATATTAAATTTGAAACATCTATTTTTAATGGGAAGTGTACCATATTTTTTGTGATTTCATGGAATTCATGTATTTAATGGATTTTAAGATATTTTAAGAGGGTTATATTGGTTCTATATCCCATACCTGGAACACCTGCAAGTAGAAAGACCAAGCTTCAAAAGAAGAGAACAGAATGGAGATATAATGGGACTATGATATTGGATATAATGAAGATGTGATGGGGATATGATGGGATATAATGAGACAACAACGGGCGTATGTATATACTTATATATACGTATATAAAATGGATATATATATATATACATATTTATGATGGACAATTATGTATTATATCACAATTTGATAAAAGAACGGAATAAGAAAAAACGTCAGGAATATACCCAGTGGCAATCACGATTTTGTTATCTGGAAAATCATCCATTTGCAGATGACGTGACATGTTCCAATTCTTCTTTCGACAGAGTGGGATTTTCCATGTTTCATTACCGGAGGATCAAATCCATTCATATCCATTAATATCCCATACCCTCTGGTAAACTAACATAACTATGGAAAATCACCATGTTTCATGGGAAAACTCACTATAAATGGCCATTTTCCATAGCTATGTTAGTTTACCAGAGGGTAATATTCCATAATATTCCATTAGTATGCCATGAATATCCCACCACCTTCGTGGTCAAGCCACGAAAGTTGACAAAGACCACACATCATCTGACAGGACTTGGTCATCATCGTCCACCTGCCAACCTGGCGGTGTTTTTGGTGGATCCAAGCCACGGTCCAAGAAGGGAACCCCCCCGAAACGTTTTTTCAAATATAGCTTGGCTGATCTTGGCTGAAAGTCAAGTACCCTCTGGTAAAAACTCACATCGCTATGGAAAATCACCATTATTAGTGGGTAAATCAACTATAAATGGCCATTTTCAATAGCTATGTTAAATTACCAGAGGGTATAGCTTGGCTGATCTTGGCTGAAAGTCCAGTATCCAAACCCCAAATCAATTGATCACTTTCCAACAAGCTATCCCTACATGTGTCCGTCATGTTTCCATATTCTGGGACAGTTTGCATGGACAACTCCGTATCCCCATGGGGTCCCGGCACCCGCACCTGCAGGTTTCAGCAGGACCATCGCCTGGCGACTTTCCACCACCACCCAAGGAGCGTCCGCCGCTACATCGCTGCAGCTTGTCCTGCCAAAGAAACAACGGTGGCGAGTGATTGGCGAAAATTGGGGATAACATGGGATAACACATATCATTTAGAAGTTTAGTTTTTATTTCTATGTACATATATATATAGTATAAGTTTATAAGTGATTCACCAAGCTAAAACAAGGCAATTTGGGGGATGTTCTCCCCTTACCTAGTGTTGATCACCGTATCATCATCATCTTACATTTTTTTCAGCGAGATCGTGGTGAGGTCGTTATGAATGAACCAGAAAGCAGATGCAAAAGATTCATGTCAAGACTAAAGATAGCAATTCAAAATGACTTTAGTCATTGACATATATGTTACAACTACTAATTAACTAATTAGTTAGTATTGTAACGTAATATAACATATGTCATGAATTGACATACAGTATATGTTACAACTACTAATTAGTTAGTATTGTAACGTAATATATCATATGTAATGACGCCATATAGTCATAATTACTATATCTAAACATATTATACTGTAATATATAGACGCCATGAATCCTTCATGACTTGTGGATGAACATCGAGATTTCACCAATGACAGGAAATTTGGCATTGTAAATGGGATGGGTCAATACCTGTATAGCACCAACAGAATGGCAGATACCGGATAAACAATGATAATGATAAACATACTTTTACAGGCTTGATATCCAACAACAGTCGGTACACGTTCACATTTTCTCAGTGTCAAAAAGATAGCCATTACCAATCTGGGATACCCAAGATAATCTTTGCTGGTCCTTTTTGCTGGTTCGTAAACATCCTCATGAAAAGCAAACCATTGTTGGCCTCATGAACAGCACAGTCCCCCTGAGTTTACCAGGTATCACAGTCGTGTCAAGTGACGCCACAAGCACGCTAGCTAGCTAGTTCCCTTAAATCAAAATTCAAATGACATGGTGACTTAGCCTAGGGTAAACAAACATAGATCTGGAAAATTCAACCGCTTATAGACTAATTATTGTCCTGTGGAAACCATCGTTTTTCCACATCTATGTAAACAGTTTACACAAAAAAAAACATAAAAAAAACATTAAACCAACATCAAATCCCAAATTTTACCACCATTAAAAGCAACATTTTCCCAATGTGATGATTGCTATCCGAGAAAACTTTCGAGTGACATGGCATCGATCGTTTTTCGACCTGGGCCAGGACTCAGCCAACTGCGCTGCACTGCCAGTCAGCCGCTTCCTCGGTGGGACATGTCCTATTTTTGGGAAGGACAAACGTTGGTTCCAACTTAGATTTAAGAAGACACATCTTAGAATGATTCTGATATAGTTTCTTAACCCACATTTGAAGACACATCTTAGAATGATTCTGATATAGTTTCTTAACCCACATTTGAAGACACATCTTAGAATGATTCTCTT
>Ga0126342_10018388_pt1 | contig 11986 bp, 10 predicted proteins | sample Cyp1metagenome_FD_92528 | JGI IMG/M metagenome (GOLD analysis project Ga0126342, IMG submission 92528) | Coral microbial communities from Lord Howe Island, Old Settlement Bay, Australia - Cyphastrea 1 metagenome | ecosystem: Host-associated > Invertebrates > Cnidaria > Coral ... | reverse complement strand
TGGGAATGGAAAGGGTTCAACGCAACACCAGAAGTCCCTTGAACAGGCATAGATCGGGACCTTTCCATGTCCTATCACCGCGAATGCCAGTGGGTTAAGCTCTTGGGCTCATAACCCTCACAACACAGGGCACGCTTTACCCTTCTTTTGACAAACAAATGCCTTCGGGAGATCCAATGTCTCATGATCCTCACAGAATAGTAAATTATACCCCAAACACATCCTAAGAAGGTACGACTGGATCCATAGGGTCAATGAGTCGCTGGTCCATTCTGTGTCGGCACCCGATTTTTTTCTCGAAATTTCCGAAGGCACCCGAAAGCACATCACTAAGGCCCTCACAGGCAAGTCTCAGGGCGTGCAGAGTTAGCCTCGCTCAACGACTCAACGACGGAGGGATGCCCCAATCTTCGGCGAAAATCTTGGGGACTACTGGGTCCCAAATTTTCTGGATTTGGGGGTTTTATCGTGTGAAAAAATGGAAGGTTGCCATAAGTTGGGGGGAAATTCCCCCCATTGACAAAGCCTATAGATATCAAACGTGGCGCTGGGAACTCCCCGAACCAAATGGTGGTTTCAATGGGAAAATCACCTGTAAATGTTGGATGTTCCATTGTCATGTTAGAGTACCAGAGGGTATCCCTCATATTGTTGGTTGTATGAAAAAGCGAATTGCGGGGTACCAGTATCCGCTGTGTTGATCAGGGGCCCTTGTATTGATTTGTTCTAAAGTTCTAGTGTCATTCATGTATGAAATGGCGATTTGCGGAGTATACTCTAGTGTTAAAGTTATAGTCATAGTTGCATTATTTGTCAAACCCAGATTTAAGGCCAGTTGGGGAAGATTTCCCCAATCCCAACCATCTATGGCGAGGTCAGTCCTGAGGTCGCCACAAAATTTACCGAGTATTATGCTGCAAGGTGAGGCCCCCCCAACTGTGTTTGTTGGTTTATAAAACCCATTGAACAGTTCGTTATGCGCCCAAAAAGAACCATAGGATTCACCAAGTAAAAAGTGCGTCAACTTGGCGATTTCGTAAGTGAGGAAATCATCATCCTCATCATCATCCTCGTGTCATAATCATCATATACCCACTAACAATATTGTATGATCTATGGGTCTCTATTTATCTACGGGTCAAATTCATTCAAAATTAGGTACCTAATAATACCTACAATGTGAGGCGCCCCAGTTATAAGTTGGTTTATAAGCCCCAGTAACTATAGTTATAAGTACCATAAACCATAGTTATTGGAGTTGTAAACCAACTTAGATATCTTGATGGTAAATTGATGGTAAATGATAAATGTCACCATATATATAGCATACATGGATCCTATGGGTATAGGTATACCTAATAATACCTAGATGGATAATACGAACACTAGACAAGGCCAACTTTTTCTTCTGGGTCTTCATTTGTTGACCATCCAGTTGCTCTTCTCCCATTCTCCCATTGAAAATCATGAAAATATCACATTCTGAAAATGCCCTTTTTTATTGGTTAATTGCATATATTCAATGGGAGATCTTCTAGATCCTAAAATGGAGAAAATCTGTACCAGTACCATATAAGACCATATTTTCAGGGGATATTCCCTGAAACTAAGGCCTGAAAAATAGGCCTTATATATAGTAGGTACCTCCAATTTAGGTTCCTGAAATGGCCACTGATATATTGCTTACATCTTCCACCAACAAAACCACACACCATCTACCGAGCACAGGAGCGCTTAACGTCGGAGCCGAGACACTCTGCTTGGTTGAAGGCATCTTTGCTCCATGAGGTGCCTATTGGAGGAATTTCCGTCGGTGAAACAAGGATTTAAGTCATGTATCATGGATATTTCGGGAAGATAATTGTATTTATAGGATTTTATGACGGGTATGATGGCTATTGATGGGATATGGTGGAGAGAAATGGATCCAATTGGGGTAATGGACTGGATAAATCACATCCGACTCTACCAACGCATGGTGTTCCAATGCAGTTTCAGGGTGGCCAATAAGCAGGCCCTGACTGGAGATGTTGGCTTCTCTCATTGGTCCCATGAAAAACCCATGAAACGCCAACAGCTTTGGATCATGATGCTCCTGTTGAGCTTCAACGATCAACCAGCCACTAAAATCGGGTATTGCCTTCGGAAATCCTGTACAAAAAGAATACACAATTATTCCTGGCATCGGATTTGTTTAGTGACGTTCCATCATCTTCCTCCAAACAAAACAATTTCCAGCTGGAAAACATCGTGGAAGCCTCAGTGTTATCATTGTTCAGATGATGTTCCCATGATTTTCTTTCTTTTTAACGAGGTGTTCCATCCTTGTTCCATGTTTTTTGTCCCAGTATTGTTGTTTTTTTCCATACTGTTTCCATGGTTTCCGCGTGATTTCTCAATGATTTACCTCCTTGATTCTCCATGATTTGCCACCGAAAAGAACCAAAAAACTGGTCGACAGACCACAAAAAAAGAGAAAGAAAGTCCCCATGACGGATCCTAACGGTGCTGCTATATATGGTGCTCCATGGATCCCATCAATATATCCCCTTTATGTTAGCATATATACCAGCACCATGGATCCTATGATTTCCATGATATCTCTTTGTCAAAACATTGCGTCTACGAGTCTACCTCCCCCTGTTCCGCCTACATTGGGTGCTCCATCGTGTAGCACCACATCGGCGCTGGCGCCGTGCAACTCCTTTCGAATCAGCTGACGACACCTGCGGTGGCACGCGAAACGGTCGAAAAATGCCACGGATTTATTCTCCGTGACTTGGTGTTTCTCTTGGGAAGTTGATGGGTCAAGTGACCTATGATTACAATGTGGTAAACGAACAGTTTGCTATTGAAAATGGCCCAGTCGAAATAGTGGATTTACCCATTAAGAATGGTGGATCTTCCCATAGTTATGTAACAGTTTACCAGGCCGGGTACCCTATGAATGGGGGAATCAACAAGGGGAATAAGCATCCAGTAGCCTCTGGTAAACCAACATAACTCTGGAAAATTACTCTGTTTCATGGGTAGGTCAACTATTTCTATGACCATTTTCAGGAGCTTTTTGTATGTTTACCAGAGGGTACCCTCTGTTGCTATGGAAAATGGCACGTTTATGGAGATTCTTTGAATGAGGATTTAAAGATATTTAAAGATCTCCCCAATGATCTATCTGGGTAAATGAAATTACTTCACTAACCTGAATTGTTGGGCCATAAAAGGGGATCATGTCCTATATCTAAACCAGATCTATACCCTGGTGTTGTTGTTGTTGTTGTTGCTGTTGTTTTTGTAGTTGTAGTTGTAGTTGTAGCTTTAGTTGTAGTTGTAGCTGTAGTTGTAGTTGTTGTAGTTGTAGTTGTAGTTGTTGGTGTTGTCGTTGTCGTTGTCGTTGTCGTTGTTGTTGTTGTTGTTGTCGTTGTTGTTTTTGTTGTTTTTGCAATCTCTTACCCTCTGGGTATATACATCTATATAATTGTGCACCTTTGATTACCGGAGGGTATACTTTCGCCATTTTAAACTTTAGATATGTCACTATAGACACGTAGATCTGGGGCCCCTCCAATCCAACTTCTGTGCATCGGGGTTGTCAGGAAAGCAGATGCGGGAAATCCCTCAAAAATCCCTCATGAAGGATCATCTTGATCAGCAAACTTTCCCGTTCAGTGTTATAAAAATCCTCCATTGATCATCATTTATCATCATTTATAATCATTTATCATCATTTATCATCATCGTCATCATCATCATCATCGTTTATCATCATCATCATTATCATCATCATTTATCATCATCATCATCATCATCATTATCATCATCATTTATCATCATCATTATCATCATCATTTATCATCATCATCATCATCATCATCATTTATCATCATCATCATCACCATCATCATCATCATTATCATCATCGTTTATCATCATTTATCATCGTTCATTTTTGCAAGCCCTCAAGCCCTCACCACATCATCGGGTCATCCAGAAATCCCGATTCCGTTTCCGTCCCAGGCTTCTCAGTGGTGATGTCCGATTGGATGCACGTGACGCCAGGGATGGGCTTGATGGGAGCCTCAGTTTCTCAGTTTTCGTGATCGCGGAATTTTGCAGCTCTGGTAAACATAGAAAAAAACATGGGAAATCACCATGTTAATCAACTATTTCGACTGGGTCATCTTCAATAGCTTTTTGTATGTTTACAAGATGGTATGAGATCTTGGAGGATTCCATTTGAAAATAAGCCTGCTGAACTAACCAGTTGTAATCTATGGGATTATCATCTGCATAGATGTCTGGCTGGATATTTTTTTGCCACGGGCCCACGAGAGTCTACATGATGGACAACTGGACCCGTCAGATCTTATCTCAGGTCCAAGGGAGGTCGAAACCGCCAGACGTTTCTAGAAAATCTTATTGGAAATGACCATATATTTAATATCTTATCAAACCACCAGATCTTGGAAATCTGATCTTATCAAACCACGTGAGATATTTCTAGATCTTGAATTGAATTATTTTCCAGAGGTGCGTAGAATCGTAGAAATGCACCCTTCACATCCATCTGTTCCGTTCATCCTCCACTCTTCAACGCGATGATCCCAAGATATGTCTCGATCCCAAGATACCCTCTGGTAAACTAACGTAGCTATAGAAACTCACCATTTTTTATATGGGTAAATCCACTATTTCTATGGTCATTTTCAATAGCTATGTTAGTCATAACCAGAGGGTATACCATCATATATCCCATTAAATCCCATTAAATGCTATTGAATCACCATTGAATCCCATTAAAACACCATTAATGGATCCTTATAGATCCTTATAGCCACATAACCAGAGGGCATCCCAAGTTCCAAGCCAAATCAATCGCCACAATCTTGGAGCCGGCCTTGGAAATCGGCGCTTAAAACAGACCTAGCCCCCAGGGGAGCCACGATCACTGGCCTGGAGCTAGAGAAACTTTACCACGAAATGGGTGGGGGCTTGGGATGTGGATTCTGAAGATTCTGATCTATCAGATCTTACCCTCTGGTAAACATAGAAAAAACTATGGAAAATCACCATTTTTAATAGGAAAACTCACTATTTCTATGGCCATTTTCAATAGCTATGTTAGTTTACCAGAGGGTAGATAAAAAAATTGGGCACAATTTCTGTCAATGGCCATTTCAGGAACCGATTGATCGGAGGTACCTCCATTTTAGGATCCTGAAATTCCCATTGATTCTGGGTGAACATCTTAGAAAATTGTAATTCAAGATTGGCCATAGGCCATAGGGATAGAATGGGATATAATCTGGTTGGTGGGGGCTACCAAAACCCCTCTGAAAAATGATGGAGTGAGTTCGTCAGTTGGGATGATGATTATTCCCCACTGAATGGAAAGTCATAAAATTCCATGGTTCCAAACCACCAACCAGTTAATATTTTTGGACAGATCCTAAGTTCTATGACGTTTGAAGATGCTGCAGCTTGCCGCTGGATCTCTGTCGGCATCACATGTTCGACCATTTCAGGTGCTGTTGATTTATCCCTTCCCCCTAATCTAAAATACCCCGACGAAACCATGGTGGATGTAGGGAAGTTCCACATAATTGGAACAAATTAAGGGGGTGTTTAATTTTGGGGGAAGGGATTAAATTCATACTGTTATTATTGTTCCTGTTCCTGCTGATGAAATTATCCTTGTTGATGAAATTCCCGCTGTTATTCTGGTTGGTGGTTTTAACCATCTTGAAAAATATGAAAGTCAATGGGAAGGATTACCCAAAATTCATGTTTGAAACCACCAATCAGCATTGTTCCTGCCTTTTGTTGGCTGAAATCCACTCAAAAAGTGACATATCTTCTGCGAATTGAACATGGCTGGAACATCCCAACTTGTAACAGAAAAAATACTTTTTCTCAGCCAACCAGGCCAGCCATTTTAAAGTATGTCAAAGTTTATTTAAAGTGAGATCACCATAAATTTAGTTCTTATTTTTGCCAGAAAATCAAGACGTGAGATAACCATAAAATCATAAATTCAGATCTTCAAAAAATAGATCACCCTAAATTCAAATGTTAAAAAAAATAGGTAACTTAGATACGTTTCATCTCACTGACACCCCCACCTTGCCTTTGGCCCCCAGACAGGCATATTCCTCTGTGCCACTTGGGACCAACCCCCTGGAGCTGCACAGAGATCCAAACATACCTGGCGCGGTTGCGGGCGCGGCTTGGGACATGTCACTACTAACGTTGGGCTTATGGTAGATACCCGGCCTGGTAAACATACAAACAACTTTGGGAAATCACCTTTTTTAATAGGAACACTCACTATTTCTATATGGCCATTTTCAATAGCGATGTTAGTTTACCAGAGGGTATATCTGGTTGGTGGTTGACCCACCCCTCTGAAAAATGATGGAGTTCGTCAGTTGGGACCGATGATTTTTCCCAATATGATGGGAAAAATAAAAAAATGTTCCAAACCACCAACCAGTATCTGGGTACTGTAAATGGAAAAATAGTTCACTCACCTGAATTATCTGAATTATCATATGAATGAGTACAGTATCAAAAAAAAAATCAATGGATAATATATATATATATACATCATTTTCATTTGATCATACTTTGATCAGATATATCAAACTTAATTAGTACTGAATAATCAGGGTTCCTAGTTTGATATTACATTCACATTAAACGGAGGGTTCATGGCCTGGATATGATGATAATCAGTCAGAATTGGGCTCCAGTTTCTTCAATGGTTAAATCCTCATTTTTGATAGTTACCCTCGGAAAGATCCACCATTTTTGTTAACTCATCGAACTATGTTTTCATGGCTGCGAACCCCATAGCTGTATGAAATTGGCAGAATCCAACACAAAAGATTGGCAATTTTGGGATGGATAACTGGTTGGTGGTATACCAAAACCCCTCTGAAAAATGATGGAAAACTCGTCCGTTGGGATCATTATTCCATTCCCAATATGATGGGAAAGTCATAAAATTCCATGGTTCCAAACCACCAACCAGATAACTACATTTTGAAACCGTCATTTTTACCATAAATGGCTCGTGATTGATTCCCAAAGAAATCGCTCGCAAAAAAAAAGTGACGAAACATTGGATTTGATGCTTTTTCTACTTGAAACAAACACAATTCTTGGTCATTTTCACCAATCCAAACACACAAACGTGGTTTAGTGTTGGATTTCTTCATTTTGTGAGGGCATTTCTTCATTTTTCTGCGGGGATTTCTGCATTGATGTCCTGTACCACACATTTTCTCACTTCGATCCGAACAAAAATCGGAGGTTCACCACCCAATCGACAAAGCTTTCACCTTAGATCTGGACAAGAAGTTGTTCTTCTTCGCCTCATCCGAACGACCGAACGCCGGAGCCCTGAAGTAATTCGGGGGACCAGCCATAAAGAGTAGGGGAAATTCAACAACTCGAAATGAGTGATTGAAGTTATTTGATTTAGCTTCAACTTGATTGGTATAATTTGATTAACTTGATCTAACTTGATTTAATGTGGTTTGAACGCTCAAATATGCGGGGATCATGAGTCCATGGTGGATTTACTTCAATTTTTAGGGGAATGAAACAAACCATTCTATGGGGCTTGAACAAGAGAAACAAGCGATAAAAACATCACATCAGTTGGGTTCCAGAAATGGATGGTGCCCGAATCATACCAGGGAAACTCATGGGCTTTTCCCAAGCGTTTTAACAGCCATCCTCATGACAGTCTCACCAAAAGGAATCAACCATCCCGGAACACAGTCTACACCTGGCTGGTGGTTGACCTACCTACCCCCTCTGAAAAATGATGGAAAACCGATCGAACTATAGTTTTCATCACTATAAACCCAAGAATATCTACAAAAAGAAACACTGGTTGGTGGTTGACCTACCCAACGGTATACCAAAACCCCTCTGAAAAATGATGGAAAACTCGTCAGTTGGGATTATTCCATTCCCAACTGTTTCTGGAAAGTCATTCAATCCATTCCATGGTTCCAGTCACCAACCAGAACAATCTTCAGGCCACCAGTCGCGCTGAGTGCTGTGACCAACTGGATCAGTTTGAAGGCTGAACGAGCACGATATCCCTGATCCTTTGCCAGGTGGTAAAACCTCAGAGTTCCGTGAGTCGGTTGTTTTTTTTGCTGTGAAAAAACTTCGCAAGGCATTTCGTTGGTGTATAAATTGACCTAACTTTGGGCCTAAACTTTGGACATGTATCATGACATGTATCAACCTCATGATTCGGGAAGTTCTCAAAAAAAGGCGGACTTTTTTTGATGTCAGCAAAAAAAACGCGGAATTTGAAATTCATGGAATCCCTATGGAGAGTTGTGCACAATAAATGATAGCATGAGCCCTACATTTAAGGTTCTGTGCACATATATATATATGTATGTATATATATATCATCCCAAAGTTTAGATACGAGATGGAATTGGCACTGTTATATATCAGAGCATTTTGGTGAAAACTTCTTCGATTTTTCCATATTCTATCTACTCCAGGATGATTTTCTATCTATATCATGTGCATATTCAACTTATATTCATTCTTCGGACATAGATTGAAAAGATCCCTCCAGCATGGCCAAGCTCAGATTCCCAACTTGTCCAACCGGTCTTTGCCTTTTTTCCTGTCACAAAGCCCCTCGGCAATGGATAGGCCACAGATGGATAGGCCGTCTTTTCAGTCAGCCATGGAATCCCTTTCTGTTCATCCCGAAATAACTGGGATTTGGGGATCCGAATAAGGTCCTAACGTCGAGCTTGCCCTTGATATGCTGATCCCCTGCTCAAGTGGTTCTAGTGCGATTCATATACATGATACATGAACAGCAAGAATCATTCACCTAAAAAAAACTCTATGGCAACCCATAGATGTATATATATATTTCTCTCTCTCTCTCACTGAAACATTTACCAAAATTGTGTATATATATACATATATATATATATATAGATCTAAATCTTTACCTAGCCAAAAATGAAGCCAAAGATCTAGATCTGTCACATCCCCAAACATGCCGCGGACGGACGATTTCTTGTTGGGCATGGCGTCTCTGCGCGACTTATGCACAAGCTCCAGACCTGACTTCATCCCGGATTCTGACCAACAGTGGGATTTTCAATGATTTTTAGTTTATTTATAGGTGAAAATCCATCTATTTATAGTTGATATAGTTGATTTATAGTTGAATTTTTTATATAATTGATATTTATCAGTGATGATATCTAAATATCAGAGGCGTTGTCTGAAAATTGGCTATCCCAAATTTATGAAATCCATTGGTTAACCAAATGAAATTTCCCATTCAATGGCCATTTTGGAGGTACATCCCGTTTTCAGACAGCCCCTTATCTAAGTTGGTTGAACCAGGCTAACAGTGCGATGTTTCACCCACAAACCTACAGGTGGTTTGAGCCACCCCAACATACCCAGAGGCTTTATCTTAGAAGTTGCGTGTCCCCAAAACAGTTCTAACAGTTCACCAGTGGCTTTTCCCAGTATTTTTCAGCCAGTTGAGCCGGTTAAAATTCTAAAAAAACATTATTGTTACCCTCTGGTAAACTAACATAACTATGGAATTTCACCATGTTTAATGGGAAAATCCACTATAAATGGGCCATGTTCAATAGCTATTTTGACATAACCAGAGGGTACATCTTAAACCACCATCAAAAAGATGGTTATCCCAGGTTTTCCCTACTCAACTACTCAATGAAGACACAGAAAATCCCTACTCAATGGGTTGATGGAAGGCTTTCCCACGGCTTGTCCATCTCAGTGACTCAGCAAAGGCCGAGTGAAGTTCCCGTGCTGCCTCAGTGGTGAAGGGCCGAGTTGGTCGTTGGTTTCCAAATGGAGTTAATTCATCCAAGTAATTCTCGAAGAATTCATGGGGACTCTACATAGGTATCTAAAAATGAGGTATACCCCCACAAATTGTCATTTTAATGTAGTATGTAGAACATTAATGATGATTACCATCTGGTTATTTAACATAGCCATGGAAAATCCCTCATAAATGGAGGTTTATAGCTGGGAAAATCATCTATTTAAATGGGCCATCTATACCATGGCAAACTGTTAGTCATAACCAGAGGGTAATTCATCCAAGTACAAAGTGGGGCCCCCAAACAATATCTAAGTTGGTGAACATAACTCCAATGTCACTATGGTTTATGGTACTTGTAACTATAGTTATTGGGGCTTATAAACCAACTTATAACTAGGGGGCCCCACATTGTAATTATTTAACATCTTGCAAGTGGATACAACTATAATTGGTGAGTTCACCCTAGCTGGATCGGCCTCACAATTCCCAAACTGTTTACGGATGAGGTTTGGCAAATATTCAGTTAGAGAACTTACGATCACTTATTAGTGATATAGGATATAAGATATATATCCTCCCGTTATATCATATTAAATCATATCACTATCCAGTTTGTTAATATATTTATACATATCTCATTAGTAATGGATATATATCCCCTTAGATAAGTTTTGACATATAGATTCTAGATTCTATACTATTAGATAGATATATATTTTATATTATTTACATTTAGATTATTTATACTATTTTTATATTATTTACATTATATTATCTTTTCTATACTATTATAATCAACCTATTAGTATTTCGTAACTAGTTTAGATTTCCTATTTTGACATATAAATTTAGATATTTATACATATCCCCTATTAGATTTATTAGATTATAGATCACCAATCCAGTAAGTTAATATCCATGCATATCCCATTAATTAGTAAATAGTTATATAATGTTATATACATCCCTTCAATAATTTTGACACATAGATTCTATACAATTTCAACCAATAAAGTGGTGAAAATATCTAATGATTCTATGTGAAATATCTCCCACGGCAAGGAGCCCCTTAGCTCCCGTGGCAGAAGAATATAGGATCTATTAGATTATATGGCAGTGTGTCAAAACCTTGTACCCCCTCTGTTCACATCAAAATAGCTGGGATTTATGGATGTTCATCCTATAAAAAATGTATCTATAGGTATTGACCCATACCCATATAGATTCACCACGCCTCCCCAGCGATCAACCTTGAGCCACCACCAAAAACTGCCAGGCCAAACCCGCCAGGCGTCGGACACGTCGAGTCGTCGCCGAGCGCCTGTGGAGGTATCGCTCTTCCGATGGGATCGCAACCCTCAAACGATGAGAAGCTTATATGTTGTGTGGCTTATAGTTTATAATTAACCCCTTTCAAAAATATGAAAGTCAATGGGAAGGATGACATCCCATATATTATGGAGAATAAAACATGTTTGAAACCACCAACCAGATACATATATATGTTTATAATGGAAAATCCTATTAAAGTAGATGATTTAGGGACTTAGGGATACAGTACCCCTATTTTCATCATACATCATCATACCAATATGGGGGTGTCCAAAAAATGGGGATACCCCAAAAACGCTGGTTTATTTCATGGAGAAGCCATCTATAAATGGATGAGAACTGGGGGTACCCCTATGACTTAGGAAACCTCCATTTCTGAATGATGTTTCAATCAAAAGGCATTGATTTACCATGACATTTTACCCCCAAAACAATGCAGAACATGTTATGATTGACAGTGATGTACCATAAAATTTCAGTCGGACTGTTTATTGTTACGATATGTTGCGATTGGTGACGCATCTTCTTGGTTATTGCTATATCGCAAGACCTCCATGATTTCAGATGGGCACAGCAAGACCATCAGCAAATCGCTGAGAGAAAAACCTCGTCAGATCCAAAAAATGTGTCTCTTTTCAAGGAAAGTGATCTACAAAGTGAAACGAAAAAAAATACTTTACTTCGTGTGATCCCCACCATGACATTTATACATTTTCTTACTGGCAAATCTTCTGGCATTCTATCTGACATATCTTCTGACATTCTATTTGGCATTCTATCTGGCAT
>Ga0126342_10018387_pt1 | contig 11986 bp, 7 predicted proteins | sample Cyp1metagenome_FD_92528 | JGI IMG/M metagenome (GOLD analysis project Ga0126342, IMG submission 92528) | Coral microbial communities from Lord Howe Island, Old Settlement Bay, Australia - Cyphastrea 1 metagenome | ecosystem: Host-associated > Invertebrates > Cnidaria > Coral ... | reverse complement strand
GGTATCTATCCAAAATATATCACCAATTTCACGTGCTCAACAAACGCACGTTTAACTTGCTACTATACCGCATTTTTTGTTTCTTTCATTCCGAGCATTGGATGAGACATTTTGGAGGAAGCCAATATTTGATGCTCAAAATTATATCCCATAGGATCCATGGTGCTGGTATATATGCTAACATGGGATATATTGATGGTAAATGTTACCATATATAGCATACATGGATCCTATGGGTATGGTTCCAGGTGGATTTTCCAATCCATGGAACCCGATATTTGTGAACTCCGCGGAGTGACGTGGTGTTGTTTGAGTGACTGAGTGACGGATTCCAGCCATTTCTTTTACCCTGGCATAAAGTAACATAGATGTGGAAAATCCATGGGGAAACCTGAGGAAAATCATCTGCAACTGATATATGTTTTCCACATATATCTTACGTATTGGCGGGTACATTTGTATGAATCACCTCAATCAGTCCTTTTCTGGGTGCGTTCAACTATTTCTTACCATGTTGCATCCCCACAAAAACCAAACAAGTAAGGAATGATGACATGTACTCAGCCTATTTGACACATATTCCTTGGAGGTAGCTCAAGCATCAGCCAGTTTTGGCAAGGTTTCTCCATTCTATTTCACGCATAATGGGGGAACTTGGGTGCTTTTACCCTCCTGTAAACCGACATAGATCTTGAAAATCCACTATTTGTTTATCATATTCCTAGAGAAACCATGCTTTTACTGCTTGGTACTAGAAAATCCACCATTTATATATTCTACCCTCTGGTAAACGTTTACGTAACTATGGAAAATCACAATTTTCAATGGGTAAATCCACTATTAATTACTGGTTTGGAACATGAATTTTATTTTCCATTTCATATATGGGATGTCATCCTTCCCATTGACGAACTCCATCATTTTTCAAGATGGTTATTGCACCACCAAGCAGTTTTTCTGTGTTTCATAGCCCAGGGCACCTCAAAATATTTCGCCACTTTATCAATGGGAATTCCAGGATCCTAAAATGGAGGTACGTTAGTACCATATTTCTGGCCATATTTTGCGGGGATATTCCCTTACATAGGCCTAAAAAATAGGCCTTATATATCCTTATTAATATGGAATCGGTACCTCCGTCCTCAATCGGTTCCTGGCCAGCATGGCCAGTGACTAAAAACCCCGGTGATCTCCGTCTCTGAAGTGATCAAGAGGTGCCGACGTGTTGGTGCTCTGTGGAACATCTTCTTTGCTTGGCGAGTTTCTGGACAGGAAAAGAGGGGCTCTCTTGACCGAGAATAGAAAACCATCATTCACAGGGGATTTCTAGGGCTAGGGTTTTCACTAACATCTGAGGATATTGTATATATAATTATATATATATAATGAAATATGAAATATGTAACGAATTCATGATGTTTATCCACATGGGTGTTTCTCAGTGATGGACCCCCAAGTCACCATAGCTTTCAATATTAAGTAATGGGACCTAATGACTTAAATGATTTGGTGGTTCCATGACTTAGGACACATCTAAAAAGTGTTCCACAATAAATGCAGTCACCAGCTATGGTACATGTGTAAACGTTGGATTTTTTTCATACGTGGGTCTTTTGGGATAGTCCAAACAACAGAGAGTTTGTTGGACATCTAATCTTGGGTTAAACACGAGACTTCCTATCAATTATGCACCAATCCACTAAATATCATATGATATTACAGTACACGTGCTGGAAGTGGTGGTTTGAACTGATCGGGTATGACTTACTGCTGACAGAGCAATCATGTACATATATATATATATATATATAAGATAGGTATAATTCTGGCACAATCTTTTAGTGAGGTGTTTAGAGATTTCTGTACTGGGTCTAATCATTGCGCGTACATTTTTCAAGTGGCATATTGCATTACCAGTTGGGTAAAAGCCCAGCAGTACTCTTGTGGGGAGCAGGATCAACATAGCTGATGCTTATGGACTTTTATGGACTTTTACCCCTGCAGTATCATTGGTTGTGACCCATCCCCTAATATGGGTATAACTGTAAAACCATACAAAGTGAGGCCCCCAAGATAGCTACAGTAAGTTGGTTTATACAGTAACTCCAAATTCACTATGGTTTATGGTACTTATAACGAACTAGTTCCTGGGGCGAATCTAAACCAACTAACATCACTGGGGGGCCTCACATTGTAGGGATGCAAACAACGGAATATAACCATAGGATGGACAGCCCGTTATGAAGATGATGCCCCGGTCTTTTTTAATCCAATCCCTCATAATCCCTCTGATATTAAATTCCCCAAAATGAATAGATCCAATTCCCCGTGTCGTTTGGGGACACCCCCGTGTCCGAAACCTTGATTTCGTACTGGCCTCGCTTCAGGTAGGTATTTTTCAAGGTAGGTTTTTAGTGCCCCAGACATAGACTTAGTATGACTTAGTTATCTTATAACTCATCTATTTAGGCTTATGAACCAGTATAATGGTTCATAAACCGAAATAGATCAGTTAGTTGATGAGGGTTGATAAACTAAATAGCTGATATAGTTATCTGGGTGGTGGTTTGGAACATTTTTTATTTTTCCATATACTGGGAAGATTAATCCCAGCTGACTTTCATATTTTTCAGAGGGGGTGAAACCACCAACCAGTTATGTTTGTAGCTGATATCGCGGAGTGTTTGCCTTAGATTTCATAGTGAAAAAGCAACTGGCATCACCTCCGATGTCTTTCGGGGTTCGGGATGAACAATGAGGTAAAACTCCAGTCTTGGGCATATAAAAATGGGATATGTCACCATAGGGATATGATATGCAAATGTCATGGCTAAATGGATTCATGACCACTCTTAGGGGAACAGTTTAACTCTTGACCATGGCATGTCATTGCTGCGTAACTTCCCGTACGTGCTGGTACATACCCGGAATAGCAATTAGGTAAGGACCATACTACAGCCCAGTTCTATAATGTAATATATATATATAGTGTATATGGAATATCCCGAGTTATTTACATGTCGTAAACCAATAAGGTGGTGAGTTGGTTCACATAATTCATAACAATACCCTTGATCTATAGTATTCTATAGTTATATCATGTTGTATCATTGTAGTTATATCCCCTTAATCAACCCTAGTTATTGGAATTACCCTCTGGTAAACTAACATAACTATGGAACATCAACATTTTTAATGGGCAAACTCGCTATAAATGGCCATTTTCAATAGCTATGTTTGTTTACCAGAGGGTATCTTACTAGATGGGCTGGACATCGTTTTTGTTTTTCGAAGCATCCCTCTATGATGACCTTGGAACTGGCCCATTTCAGCAGTCTAAGGAAGTAGAGGTACCTACCATCCATTAATTTACTAAGGGATAGTATTTGAATTGATAAGTAGGTAAGAACGATTTTGTCAATCCCTGATAGGGATTAGACGATTATTCCATTTTTGCGTTTTCTGCAGCCGAGAAAATGCAACAACTCATAATCAACAAGAGGTCACCCGAAAATCCAACTTTTTGTTACCCTCTGGTAAATTAACATAGACCCTGGCAGAAGTTTCCATTAAAACTAGGCTATTTTCCAGAGTCTATGTTAATTTACCAGAGGGTAAACCATGTTTTATGTTTTTTTTTCTCCAGCAAAACAACTATTTTAGGGTAGGCCCGAGGTTCAGACACATTCAGAATCCCACTCTTCAGCCCGTGGGGGGCTGATGACTCGTTCTGGGTTTTCTACAATGAACCCCGACACTGACCGACCAGAACAGTGGAATGACGGAGTTGGTGAAATCCCCATTAAATCCCATTCACTCCCAGTAAGCCCCATTAAACCACTATTGCTAGTCAGATTCCCATAATGATCCACAATTTTCCGCATTGTATCTCCATCAGAAACATCATTCAACAAACATGTCAGGGAACCGATTTATTGGAGCTACCTACCATCTCTGGTTGGTGGTTTGAAACATGAATTTCATGACTTTCCATTCAGTTGGGAATGTCATCATCCCAGCTGACTTTCACTCCATCATTTTTCAGAGGGGTAGGTCAACCACCAACCAGCTATATAAGTAACTAAGTATGATAATCAATGGGATTTTGCACCATATTAAACCATACTAACCATATTATGGTATATCCCAGTAAATCCCATGAAAGATCCCAGAAATTCCCATTTTTTGTCACCATTTTTACCCACCAACCAGATATATATATCCACCATGAAACCCACCAGGCACTTTGATTCGCCACCATATATATATATATACTGGTTGGTGGTTTGAAACATGAATTTTATTTTCCATTTCATATATGGGAGAATTAATCCTTTCCATTGACGAATTCCATCATGTTTCAAGATGGGTAGGTCAACCACCAACCAGATATGATTGTGACATGCCATAAATAATCTTGAGATTTCAGTATCTCAATACCCACTATTAACCACTATAAACCACTATTAACCACTATCCAGGGAAGATCCCCACCAAAAAGGCGGGCCTGAAAATTCAGGGTGAGATCCGATCCAACCGCAGGTTTTTGATCCAGGCCTCCGCGGTGCATCTGGCCTTCAAGGCGGGGAGCGCGTCGGGGTGTCTCTGTGGTTAGCCAGTTATAGTTTGTTAGTTATACCAGTTTTTTTCACTAAGTAACTAACTACAAAAGGTTAACTATGGAAAACTGGTTAGTTAGTTAGTTAGTTAGTTGGTTGGTTGGTTGGTTGGTTAGTTAGTTAGTTAAGTTTAGTTAGTTAGTTAGTTAGTTGGTTGGTTGGTTGGTTGGTTAGTTAGTTAGTTAGTTAGTTAGTTATATATTTAGTTAGTTCGCTAGTGAGTTAGCTAGTTAGTTCACCCATTCTAAGTGGGTTTATTTTGGGGATATTTGATGGGGATATCACCCACGAAACTCACCAGTATGCCGCCATGGCCCATCGAAGTAGAATTTTGTGGACGACAGGACGAGGAATGCCAAGCAGCTAACCTACAAAGGGAGTTCACGCAACTGACTAATGTGGGTAAAAGCCATTTTTACCACCCATGACTGGGAATGGTAAACGTACCACCAACCAAAAAATGGTGATGACTGGGGGATGGTTTATGACATTGTTTTACCCACATTACGGTCACATGTTTTTAGCTGACCAAAACTGATTTATACATTTTTCATAGAGTTTGAATGTGTACAAAGTGATCGAAGAAATGCATACTAACCACCAACACTTTGGGTTTTACTGGGTAAACCCACTTCTGCATGGACAGTTCTTATGTTCCACTTCTTGTTTGCCACTGTGATCGGGAAATTGATGCACCAACTGGAGATCTACTAGATGGGGCCAAAATAATATCCCCCTGTTGGTTCCACATAGAGGGTACATAAATAAATATCCCATGAAAAACCATGTTTTGTTCGGTGTTTAGTATTTGGGGAATGGGATTACTTGGCTTTATGTTGGTTCATAAATAGGTGAACGATTGGCTTTATGGTAGATATCGCCTTTTTTTCGCTGTAGTTCATGGGGTGAAACTCACACGTTTCACTGGTGATTCCTGGGCTCCACCTTGGTTTTTTCAGGATGATTTGATGATTTGGGGTTGGACGGGCAACAAAAAGGAAGGTATGAATCCGGATTAGTTGACTATCCGAACTGGGGGATGTGCCATTGCAGTTGCAACTGACCGATTTTTTATTCTTGTTCCCTTTCTTCCATGCTGGTGGTCTAGTGGCCCTAGGGGCCCCTTACATTCTTTACGACATATGGAGGATTCCTAGAATATGGGTGCCCCAGACCATTGGTTTTGCCATGGATAATCATCAATCTTGGATGATTTTTGGGTACCACCATTCTAGGAAATCCCCATATTAGTCAGAGAAGGTTAGTTATGATCCCCCTTTTCCTTCACTTCAGTACTCCCCTCAATCAGAAACAACAGTGAGTATGGTCTAGTGTACTTGGTGGTTCATCCGACTTAGTAAGTAGCTCAGTTCACCCATGTTCACCCTATTTATAAGATGTTGTAAGTGGATTAAGCCTACTGATCCCACTTATGACTGGGAAATAAGTGATATAAGCCACTCATTTACCAACCCTTTCGGGAATTGGCCAAAGACAAGATGATGACGGGAAGATGCTAAAAAAAACATGTTTGGTGCACTATTTTTGAGCTTTAGGACATACTCAAAAAGAATAGGAACTATATATAGGAACTATACTGGTTGGTGGTTTGGAACATTTTTTATTTTTCCATATATTGGGACTAATGATCCCAACTGACTAATATTTTTCAAGATGGTTAAAACCACCAACCAGATAGGAACTATATGTAGGAACTATATCTTCATATCCTAGGCTTGGGGATGAAGATAGTTGCATCAGTCCTGTCATTTTCTTCGAAGGATGTTTTCTGAGACATGGCCAGTCATGGTTGCAGCCTGGAGACTGTTGATATGGGGGGTTCCATAAATGTGGGTACCCCAAGCTCGCTGGATGGTTTATTTCATGGAAAATCCCATCTAAAAATGGATGATTTAGGGATACCCGGATACCCCAATTTTAGGACACCTCCATATAATCTGATATAGACTTTTAGTCCAATGACACACAAGTGTTTAAATACAGGAAAGTACCAGGAAGTGCCATGTTATGTTGTGTCCAACCTGGCAAACTAGGTGATTTCATGTTATTTCCACGTTTTTCTCTGGTCGAAATGTAACCCCACTGGTATGTTCATCCAGGCTCAAGCCAGATCTTCGTCGATTCTATCTCCGTCTCATTGTATAGATACTTAGAAGCTTTGATTTGTATTTTTGATATAATTAGATGAGTTTCATAGTATTTTTTTTCTATATGGAGGTGTCCTAAAATAGGGGTACCCTAAAAAGTCATTCATTTTAGATTCGGATTTGCCATTACACATCAACCATTTCAGGGTACCCCCATGACTATGGAAACCTCCATTTTTTATAGGATTTTCTATTATTTTTACCAACCAGCTATTGGGGATCTTCATTTCTGGAAACCCCCGTATCTTGATTGGTTTCATCCCAAACGCCATGAAACATCGACGCGAAGCGACCCGCGAAACGAAACGCCCTGACTTTTGCGCGCCCTGGTGCCACAGGCACTCTTCCTGGAGCTGCCTGCAGGCGTGAACCCCGGTTGACGAGTCTGGGGATGATTTATGATGATTTCTGATGATTTCTGGTAATTTATGATGATTTATGATGAATTATGATGATTTATGATGATTTTTGATGATTTATGATGATTTATGATGATTTATGATGATTTATGATGATTTATGATGATTTATGATGATTTATGATGATTTATGATGATTTACGATGATTTTCTGATGATTTATGATGATTTCTGATGATTTATGATGAATTATGATGATTTATGATGATTTGTGATGATTTTTGATGATTTATGGTGATTTATGATGATTTATGATAAATTATGATGATTTATGATGATTTCTGATGATTTCTGATGATTTATGATGATTTATGATGATTTCTGATGATTTTCTGATGATTTATGATGATTTCTGATGATTTATGATGATTTATGATGATTTATGATGATTTATGATGATTTAAGATGATTTTCTGATGATTTCTGATGATTTATGATGATTTATGATGATTTATGATGATTTCTGATGATTTCTGATGATTTCTGATGATTTTCTGATGATTTATGATGATTTATGATGATTTATGATGATTTATGATGATTTATGATGATTTATGATGATTTATGATGATTTTCTGATGATTTATGATGATTTCTGATGATTTATGATTATTAATGATGATTTCTGATGATTTATGATGATTTCTGATGATTTATGATGATTTTCTGGTGATTTATGATGATTTATGATGATTTATGATGGTTTATGATGATTTATGATGATTTCTGATGATTTGCTGATGATTTATGATGATTTATGATGATTTATGATGATTTATGATGATTTATGATGATTATCAGAACTAGTTGAATGGGGATCATAATGGTTGACTAGTATTTTGGAGATTATGCCAAGCACTATTATGAGGATTATCACAAAGAACGGGGAATCCATCATTGTTTATTATAATGATGAATGTCCGACGTCCTAGGAAAGCACACGTTTTCCACATGGATTTGTTTGGAAATAGATTTCCCTCTGGTAAACTAACATAGCTGTAGAAAATACCCCATTTATAGTGGATTTTCCCATTAAAAACTGTGATTTTCTATAGTTATGTTAGTTTACCAGAGGGTACCCTAAAATTCCCTAGTTGATCATCCATGTCCGTCAGACACCATAGATTCGAAGCCCATTCCCCAGTTTCAGACACACCCATATCAAATATTCATTGGTTGAATATTGTCAGTCATGTTACCCTATGGTTATTTAACATAGCCATGGTATAGATGGCCCATTTATAGATGGCTTACCTATTAAAAATTGTGATTTTCCATGTCTATGTTAAATGACCAGATGGTAAGTTCCAATTTTCAATGGGACAATTAAAAAACATCCTGGTCAAGTATACCCTCTGGTTATTGAACGCAGCGAAGTGCATAATCACTTATAATCACCATTTTCAAGAACGGTAAATCATCATTGTTATCATCTATTTCTATGGACATGGCTTCCATAAATCCACCATTTAGTTTGATGATTTTACCAGCTATAAACCTTCATCTTTATGGGGATTTCCCATCATTTTCCAATTGACAATGCAACTAGTCATAGGATACTTGGAATTTCAATCATCAGAGATCATCATAAATCATCTATAAATGGGCCATTGTCCAGTTCGTAAAGTGTTAACCCATTGATGGCTACCTCTTGCAGCAGGCGTGGGAAAGATCTTTGGCTACGGATCGTTCCTGGTAAATTACTTGGTAGAGCCTTTGGTAGCAAAAAATGGAGATTCAATGAACAAAAATGGTGGTATCATGGGGATAGGATATTCCACTTCTTAATAGTAGTTTGTAGTTATATGGTCTCGTATTGGGATGACACTGGGATATTACTGGGTCCCTTAAGAGGGATTTCACGAAGAAAAAATGTGGGATCATGTTTTTTTTTTCTAGTCCATATTTGATTTATGGGATATTTCATGGGAACATAATGCGAATATCATATGAATCTATATAATGAGCATATACAATGGATGTACAATATATATAGTATAATATAATATAATTTAACATAATATCATATAATATAATATCATATAATATCATATAATATGATATCATATAATATACTATAACATAATATCATATAATATCATATAATATCATATAATATAATATCATATAATATAATATCATATGATATAATTTAATTTAATATAGTATAATATAACATAATATAATATAATATAGTATAGTATATATATTTATTATTTATATATATATATATATCATATATATATAGATATATAATACATATATATATATATATTATAATATATATATTATAATATATATATATATGTATACAAATCCCATCTAACTAATACTAAAGACCATGGAACCATGATTCAGAAGGGAAAAAACACATCTTTGGGACCATGGTTCATGGGGCTGTTTTTCATATTAGGGGGATGGGATTAATATGGCCAGCTGGGAAAATCTCGAAAATTCATGGAGATTTATATTTATACCTGGCCTGGTAAACGTTTACATAACTATGGAAAATCACCATTTTCATGGGAAAACTCACTATAAATGACCATTTCCAATCGCTTTTTGTTAGTTTACCAGAGGGTAAATGTGTCATCAAACCTCAAACACCCCTCCATCTATAGGATATTTGCCATTGCACCAGAGAATATTCAACGATCATTGGGATGCAAAGTCTCCGGCGGTTGGGAGGGAACTTTTTGGAGTTTTTTTTGTATCCACATTCCCTATGAAATGCAGAGGCAGTTGGAGCTATGAATTGACTGTCCCAATAGGTTTTGCGGATTTAATTTGATTCAACAATGTTAATCAATCATGTTATTTGATTCAACAATGGTTATTAACATTGATTAGAAAAAGAAACAAAGGTTGATATCATCATCCCTACCCCTTAATTCGATTCAACAATATTATCTAGTTGGTGGTTTGGAACATGAATTTGATTTTTCCATATATTGGGAATTTCATAATCCCAACTGACGAACTCATATTTTTCAAAGGGGTAGGTAGGTATACCATCAACCAGTTATTGTATGTAGCCCTTGAATTGCGGTTTTGATAATGAACACGATCATATGTGATTTTTGATACGTTATTTTTGGACCCCACATAGTGCTGGTCTTGTTTATCCACATTTTTCATTTTGGGGTAAATGTTGGTAATCATATACCATACATGGAGCATCTCTGATTTTGGTGGAAGAGAAGCATGGAAGGGTCCCCAAGGATGATCCCAACAATATGGGTCGAATGTTCCCTGTTGTTGGGTTTGATGCTGGTTCACAACCCCGAGTTACAGCCGGCAACGGGTGACCGAAAAATTGGGGGTTCTTGCCATTGAAGAGAATATATAGAAATCATCTGTGTCAACCACAGATGAAGCCTGGTTGGTTGATCCCTTGCAGGGCTGACCTATTAATGGGGATGAATAAACTATTCATGTGGAATAACTATTAGTAAATGATTCATATTGATTAATGGATATCAATGATATCAATGGTAATCCCTTCCCCCCTAATACTAAACAATCCAGAAACCATGGTGGATGTGGGGATGAAACCATATATTTGCTACCTCTCCGTAGACTCCTGCTGTTGGCAGGTGGCTAAATTCTGTTCTGCGTTTGCGAAAAATGTCACATGCATTCGCTGGATAGGTCAGTATTGGGAGTCACTTTCGAACAAAGACTGGTTGGTGGTTTGGAACATTTTTTATTTTTCAATATATTGGGAATAATCCTTCCCATTGACTAATATTTTTCAGAGGGGTAGGTCAACCACCAACCAGATAATTTGAAGACGTCTGGTGACGTCTACAAGGCCGCAAATGAAGGCCACAATGCTGTTGAGGTGTGGCCTTCTGGGCAAAAATGCCGGCCACGACGGCGACAGGGAGCATCACTGGACCACCACGTTCTTTTGGAGATGGCTCGACTGCGTTGGCAGTCGAGAAAGAAGCCACATACGTGCCCGGCATTTTTTGGCTCTTGCTGAGGCAATGAGAATCATATGCGATTGCCACTGGTTTGCTTCACTACTGGTAGCTTTACGAGGCTGGGTTTGTGGTAGACAAAGCTACATGATACCAAACCATCAGCAAACATGTAAACTGTATCAGAGAAGTAGAGCAGTAATTAATTATATAAACCCTTAAAAAAACAACACAAGAACCCTCATTAGACCTCACATACTCTGCGGTAATTTAGCATAACTATGGTTAAAATAGTCCATTTATGGCTGATTTACTTCTATTTCCCCATGAAATTCCCATGATATTCCCATGAACATCATGGGTAAACCATGGTGATTCATCATTGCTTTGGGTGTCAAACCACCAGGTTTTCACCATGCAATCCACAGCAGACGGTTCCTAGGAGACGATTCCCATTCCCACGGTCTTGCCCAATACGGTGGATGCTGGAGCCCCATCACATCAGGGTGTGACTGCGGAAATCTTGGGATGTTTTGATTGGGAAAATCCATGAAAAACATGGGTTTAAAATGGGATATATGGGAGTAAAATAGGATATCATGGGATAGAATGGGAGTATAATAAGATATACTGTTATTTAATAGGATATAATGGATTGATGGGATAGAATGGGATATAAAATAATGAGATATAATGGGTTTTAATCGTGGAACATATTAGAGGAAAATTGGAATATATATATATATATGCTCAGCCCCCCCCCAACGACCCCCCTCAACCCGCCATCTGCTTCACTATGCTTGACTTGTGTCTGCACAGAACCACGTTGAAGTCACCAACGAGTCGACCCTGCCG
>Ga0126342_10018386_pt1 | contig 11986 bp, 10 predicted proteins | sample Cyp1metagenome_FD_92528 | JGI IMG/M metagenome (GOLD analysis project Ga0126342, IMG submission 92528) | Coral microbial communities from Lord Howe Island, Old Settlement Bay, Australia - Cyphastrea 1 metagenome | ecosystem: Host-associated > Invertebrates > Cnidaria > Coral ... | reverse complement strand
TCATGTCATGTCATGTCATGTCATGTCATTACATGTTATGTAAGTTATATACTACTATTTTCATTTTTTATTACAGTGCAATATTATGATGTCACATGATAACTGTTGGATATTCGATAACCATTTGTTTGCAGCTTCAATTAACTGATAGAAAAAACGATAATTGAATAACCATTGGACAAGCTGGAAATTTTGGAACATGTTTGAAGATCTTTTCACTATGTTCATAAGCGATTTCATAGCTATAGTGCACACAAATGTGCACCGACATTTACCCGCTTGCAAGAGTGGGAGTGCAGCGACCCGGTCTAGCGCTTGGTTTTGGTCTTGCGTGACCAGAGCCAATGAGAACCTTGCAGTACCCAGGTCTTTACTCATGGTTTCATGGAGAATGAAGAGGTGCTCAGCGATGCAGTGATGACGCAGCCATGAACAGAGTGTAACCGTTTTTCAGCAGGTCCTGGTCGAGGCTTTTCCCAGGTATGATCTCAACCGGCAGCCACTGGGGCACCATGGAAGCTGGGTCCTTCATCCAGGCCAAGCTTGAAAAAAAAGATGCACTCAAATCTTTGCTTGGCGAGCTAATTAAATGTTTCCCACACCAGGCCTTTCAGTTTCTCCCTGCTTTGGAACTCTTGTGTAAAACAGGTTTCGACCACCTCCTGTTGCAGACAGATGTTTGAGGGTAATCTTTTCTGGCAAGGGTCCGTCGGACGACGATCCCTATGACCATGGTGAACATGGATGCGATTCATACAAAAAGATACAACAACTGCCTTTGACGCCAATGCATCCGAATTTGGTCCAACAGATTTCTTTTCAATCGGGGTCTTTGAGAGCTGTTTCCCGGAAAAAAGTCCTTCTACATCCTTCTACGAAGGTCTTCAGAAATTCCAGAGTAAGCCGTTCTTTCCTTGGCAAATGATGAACAGCATTTCAGTGGGCATTTCTGTCACCGGAATTCCGCAGGATTTTAGTCTGGAAGGACGAGAACTTCTCGTGAAGGAGAGCCCCAGGGCCTGGCGACCAGCTTGTCCAGTTAGGGCAGTTAAGGATTGACCAAAACTCATCAGTTCTTAGTAAAAGAAGCTGAGAAAATCATCCACAACCTGGGGGGAATCGAGTCGCACTGAAATAGCGAAAACATGGGCAAAGAATTGTTTTTTTTAAAGCAATCCTCACATATTCACTGACTTTGATATTGGGCTTTGGTTCAAAACAAAATTTTTGCCAATCTACTAATCTACCCCAACTGGATTGAAGATTCCCATCACCAGTTTTTTTCGTAGTCACCAGTAATCAGCAGCCATTTTTCCTCTCCCTTCGTTTTTCGACCAATCTCCAGGAAGCACTGGAATTGACCAGTGAAGACATCTCAGGGGGTCTCTGGGAGGCCCGCGAACGCGGGGATTTAATGGGGATGTCTTACCCGTATACTGCATATCACCAAGCGATCATCATGTAATATATGTAATGTTCAAAAGCCATACTATATATAGGCAGTTATTACAGGGGATTTGGATCTACCCTATATATATATATACACTATATAATATTGGGAATGATCATAATCCGGACTGACATGATGATTCATCATGATGACATTGATGAAAAGACATCAGATGAGATTTCGTTGGAACTTGCTGAATGTGAGTGGAAATGCTTCCAACACCCGTTCTGGGAAGGAGATGTTAATGTGACAACATGTTAGGTTTTGATTACATTAGATATCATTAGATCATATGAATCATATGTATCATTAATGTGGGTCTGGGTATTTGTAGTACCTGATCAACAGAATGTCGGCCCTGTCCATGGTGATTTTTGTTGCGAAACATCAGTCTGCTTTGGGTCCATCAGTCCATGATATACCATCTGGTTATGACATTGCCAGTTCGCCATGGAAACTCCCAACCATAAATGGAGGTTTTTGTCGCGAACATCATCTATTTCGATTAGGGCCATCGAAAAACCATGGCGAACTGTTAGTCATAACCAGAGGGTACATCGCAACAGCCAAATGATTTTCCAGGATGCGTTTGCACGCGTCAGTGAAACTTGTGCCACTACTGCGACTCCCAGTGCCCTGGTTGCGAAGGATGAACCATATGAGAAACACAACCAGGGCATGCAATCTGGATGTGTCTGAACATTCTGAACATGGGCTACCCTCTGGTAAACTAACATAACTATGGAAAATCACCATTTTTAATGGGAAAATCCACTATAAATGGCCATTTTCAATAGCTATGTTAAATTACCAGAGGCTATGCAATTTACCCACAAGTGTAAGATGTGTAAGGCCATGTGGATGGGGCGAAATTTCAGCGTAGCATTGTGCATTTTTCTGGCTGCGCTGTGTAGCGGCAGACATTCAACTCTTTTCCCATATGGGTTGCATTTACTCACTTCAATGATTCAACACTCTGCTGATGTGCTCAGTGAAGAGTGGGAGCAACATTTCGAGTCCATTTAATCTAATTTTTTTTGTGTTTATAATTTGTTTGATATGTTTGACAGAATACCTGTAGAAAAAAATAACACCAGATATGTTTGATATGTTCTGAAGTTTTGTTAATTGTGACTCTGGTTTTCGGGATCCATGGTTGAGACAAAGAAATCCCACGATTTTCCGCTGTCCATCGCTCCATGGAGCTGCAGTGGTGACTTCCTCAGCCCAGGCAGCTGGATTGCTTGTGAGACAGCCAAGGCTGCAGATCGGCTTCCCTGCGATGGGAATGTGGCTATGGATCAATACCTATGAATACCATTTTTAGTGGGATGAACATCCATAAATCCCAGCTATTTTGATGTGAACTACAGGGGTACAAGGTTTTGACCCACTGCCATGTTGCGATGGCCCTGTCTACTTACTCTATGGCCTCGGATATTTTGGGCCGCTCCTTTGGCAATGCCCATTGGCTTGGGAATCACAGACAGCAACATGCCAGTCCAGCACTCCTATAAGGATTGGTATGGCGCCAAAAGGTTGGTCCATCAAAATTAGATGATTAAATTTCGATATTTCAAATACTCAAGGAGATCAGGCACTTGTGGGGCCTCCAATTTTGAGATGTTGGGCTCTGCCAACTGGTGGCACTGGGTTTCAAGCAGCTTGGAAGTACATAGGCCTAGAGGCCGCCTTAGGAGTGTGCAGGACTTGCCGGATGATAAAGTGTGATATGATACAATACAAATAAACAAAAAACACCTTTTGATGATATTGAATTACAAATACATTACGACACTTTTTGAGTATATTGAATTAGGATGAATTAGGATGGATTACAATTATGACGAAATACGAGGAGTAATACATATATAGTGAATAGATGTTGACAGGCATTGTTTGTATCTATTGATGGTTGTCAGATGGCGCAGGCGCTACAGTTGGGCCTTCCTGTTGGTCAGAGAGCTCTGTTGTCATCTGGCCTACTTGGGGGGGTGCATCCCCGCTAGTAATAACCAACAAGACCAGGAACCATATTATACCCCAGCGAAGTATACATACATAATATTAGTACATATTTACATGCATTAATATGTATATATATATATATATGTATATGTATATATGTATATAGGTATATGTATATATATATACACATCATTATATATATATATAATATGTCTGATTTTTCCATAGTTTTTTGGGGTGCAAGCAGATTTTCATGACTTGGGGCACAGAACCATCCCCAAACGACCCGACCTGATCAGCTACAGATTTGGGCTCCCGCTGGGGTACCCAAAAACCGGTTTCAAACGCCATTGATGGTTTCAAACATATCTGGTTATCTGATTTTATCTGTTTGATGGTTTCAAAATGTTTCAAACATCATTGATTTTCATGAAACATGATCAACATTCATTGACTTATGTTGTTTTTTGACGTATTTCAGGGAGGGTTCCAACCACCAGATATGGGTATGGTACCTGAAAAACCTGAAAAATTGGGAGTTAATCCAGCAACGTTTCTTAGGTGCGGAAATGATGATAAAGCTCTAGATTTTTTTTGGGCTTCCCCAACATTTTAAGACAACCGCATATCTTAGGTGTTTCAGCACCAACGAGACCTGGGGATGGCTCCAAATCTGTTGCCATACCAGGAATAGACCTTCATGAACCAGCTATTTTAGGGTACCGATACCTGAAATATATTAGAATATATTAAATATATATATATATACACCTAAGTATATTAAATATACTAAAATATATTTTAGGTTTTTGACTTTTCCAAATATTCCATCAGATCCAGGTTCGGACCAATCGACCAAGGCCAATGCCTCTGTTGCACTCTGCAGGGAGTGCTGAGGTGGCTGCCATGGGTGCTGCCTTCTCGGTGAATGAGGCCGTGCCGTGCCGAAAGAATCGAAACGGAAGAATCGATAGAAAATGCATCTTGAAGCTGCAAACACACATCTCTCTCTCTCTCTACATATATATATATAATTATATATACATATTATATTATATGAAATGACATATATGTATATATATATATATATTATTAAAGACTAATACTGAAAACGGCCACTCGTGACCAGCCAAGAGATGGGTTTGCGGCACATTCAGGCGAAGTATTTTAGGAATGCAAGTGCTTCAAGAAACGCCAGGGGCGGGTCTGATTTCCGCTTTATAAAGATTCATTTTGCAAAAGATGCTGTTCATATACTGTGCCCATTTGAAATGTGTACACCCCTGCTGCACAGACACACACACATACAGCGCTGCGTGGAACTGGAGGCGGACAGATTGATGCAACAGGATGGATCATCGCCCTTTTCAGGGGCACAAAGCTAGGGTGAATTTCGTGGACCAATGAGACCCACTGTGGCACTGTGGGGTTACCACATCAGAAAGCGAGCCTTGGTGATCTTGGTGTTGCAAAGAAACTTGAAAGATAGAATGTTGCCGTGGTCTCCCAGCCGGCGGCCCCCCACGCATGGGCTTCAAACAAACATCTCTCTGCAATGGAACTTTTCGCGAGCTGCCCCTAACACTGGTTGTGAGGTTGCATGTTAGTGCAAAGTTCCACTCCGCTCAAGCATGCACCCCTCCTGTGTCAGGCCGTTCTTTATTTGTTTGGATACAATGCTGACGGGTAGTCCAGCTAGCATTTTGCGGATTTCCTGTCCCAGTCGTAGTCGTAGTTGTAATGGTGGTCGTAGGGGCAGGAGAAGCAGGAGCGACCAGGAGATGGAGGAGTAGTAGCACTAGCAGCAGGTACGCGGAAGATGTACTTCACAAATTTGAAGGGCGGATGCTGCAAGTACATTTGCTACGCAAGAGGCGTGCAGTCATAATCACACTTGCGGCATGACTGCTTCTTGTCGCAAGGACTTCCAAATCAGTCGAACACATAGGAGTGGATGGGGGTACGGTTAAGATAAACTCAAGAACTTTCCGGTGCACGTTTTACCTGGACCTGGCCAAAGATGTCAAAGTCTCCGTTGAATTTGAATTTCCTGCTCTACTATGCTTCCACCTTTCTGTCAATTCAAAACACAAGGATCGTAGGCTGAAACGCGCAAGAAGTGTGTCCAAAATCGTGAAATATCATTGAACATGTGTGGAAAACTTGTGATTTAGAGATCAGTGATCCTGGTTCTGGTGAATTAACCATAATCGGGGTTCTGTTTGCCGTGCGCGGCTGATGTGAACGTTCCCACTCAACTGCCATCAAATCAGAAATTCGGCACTGATGAAGTGAACGGACAGGGCACAGGGCTGGGTGGGGGTGGATGGATCAACACATCAGCACATTGCAGCCATTGCAGCTGTGTTTTACTTGGCTAATGGATATTCGATGGCTTATCCCGAGCTGCCCGAAGGCTGGCGATAGATTGGTGGACATCGAGCAGATCTACAATGCAGGGAACTCAACAACCGAATTTTATAAAAAGAAACATTGCTTCTACATGAACTTTGCTTGTCTACTCTTGCAATGTACAAACAGCTGCTAGACATTATTCGCTTTGCTCCTACGATTCACTTGTACGACCTGCCCAACAGGCATTTGCCTAACAATATTCTGCATGCAGATACACAAGATATATAGATGTGGGATAGGAGTCATGTCTTGGTGAGGAGACTTGATCCCTGTCAAAATTATGTAAACCACAAAATTCGACAGACTTCAAAGGCCCCAGGGATGTGTCGTACACGAGTGTCACAAAGCAACCATGGGGCTTACCCATCAGTCGATGGCGAAAGATTAAACATCTTAAGTTCCCCCATCCAACAATACCATAGCGATCCATGTTTCTTGACGTGTACATTCGAGATTACATCTCCTCCATGCAGAGATATGCATATGGTTGTGGCCAAACAAGCTTTTGATTTCGCTGATAAAACAAGGCTGATTCCTGCTGAGTTTTGCCAAATCCGACCTGAACTTGCTGGGGGGTATGTCTTTCCATCCAACCCGCGTTACAAGATAGTGTGAACGCGCAGAAAAAACGTCTTCCCCGAAACGCATTGCATTCCGGGCAAACCCCTCATGCCCAGTGCCTATAACCTGTCACGATCTAAGGCTATTGTGGACAAGATCCCAGAAAACGCCACAGCATCTTGGCCGTTTCGCTGTGCGACAGTGTGTCCCTGAAACATGGCAAGTGGAAGACAATCATTGGGTTTTGCTAACCTACGGTCTTGTTTCATGATCCGTGGGCGATGGCTCTGATGGCAGAGCAATGGAACATCATGGAACATCGTCCTCCGCAGGCCTAGCAAATTAGATTCATCGTAGCGGATCCAAACAGACAGCATATCTAAGCCATGCCCACCACACAGTCTCCCCAGATGCAATTGAGAAGTGTGCCATGGAAGTGAAATGCTGACAATTTCTATTTTCGTGATTCAGTGTTGTTTATTTTCATCCGAACTCATAGCACATGTACATATACAATATAAATGTTTGGCTAGGAAAGGGTGCTTGCTCGGTCGCCTATCAATGTCTAGAATGTTCTCCATCAACATCACGATGGAAACAGGGGCTTCGTAGAAGAGACATCCAAGGAACTGCTAGCTTACACTTTGACCTTCAAATGGGTTCGGCCAAAAATGTGGTATTTTTCTCAAAATACGGTAGACCGTTAGATTCCCTGAAACTTTCAGGCTTGTACAACATGAGTAGCGTCCCGCTAGCTTTCGTACCTACCCCCTGGCCTCAAGTTCAGACAAACCTAACTACTTTATATATACATAATATATATATATACATAATATTATATATATATGTTATATTTTATTATATTATATATTATATTATATCATATTATATCATATTATATTGCATTACATTATACTACATATATATATATATTTGGTGAAAAGGGTCAAGGTGGGCTGGCAGTTTTTCCGAGGTCTGGCAATACTTGATGCAGCCCCTCTTCGTTGGACAAAGTCTGGTTGGCAGCGTTGGACTTTTGGAGAACACCACGACCACAAGCTCTTTGGCAGATGGCTATGGATCAATACCTATACATACCATTTTTAGGGGGATGAACATCCATTTACCAGCTATTTTGATGTGAACTACAGGGGTACAAGGTTTTGACCCACTGCCAGATGGAGGGGCAGAATCAGGAGGAGCGTCCTAAAAAGAGCATTAAACAAATGGAGAAGGCCCCCATGTGTGTAGATGAATGCATACCACGCATCATCTGCAAAATGACCCCAGGCCATTGATTTCAAGATATATCGATTTTACAATTTCTTGAAGACGCTTCTTCACAGTCGAGCTGGTTCAGATTGGACAACAAGAAAATCAGCCACTGCCTATGGTTGATACTCTGTGGTCTTAGTCGTAGGTATACGCTCTGAAGGAAATAATTTCTGATTTACGAATAAGTCGGGCAGCAGCTTTCTTGATGGAAAATTGCTAGTAACTTCCAGACGTCCTGCCGGTTTGGCCAGGGAGTCTTTCATATGCATTGTCCCACTATATGATGCGGACTTTGTACACCCTTTTCGAACCAAGATTTAAAACATCCACTCAGAAGGTTCGACAATCCGCATTTTGCGGATTTTCGACAGCACCTGACTCACCCAAGCGACTTTTTGGTTGAAGATCGCTGCTTTTTGGCAACGTTTCGGACGTTGAGGCACAATGTTTCCCATGTTCACCGCTCAGGAGGCCTGCAAAGTTGTGATCTGATGACGCTGGGTGAAGTTGATAGATAACAAGAATATGTGAGGAATGCATCGACATTCAAAGATGCGGTATGAAAATCAGATGGCTTGCACAGCTGTGGATGAGCCAATACTGATAATACTGGCTACTACTCTGTTGCATGATAGAGCGTGAGGGTGCAGTTACGAGTATCTTTAAATGTTTACACATCCTTCGTTGTCCATCAGTAGCTTCCTACTCCGTCTAGCACAGGCGAAGGCCCGTCTAGAGCTGTTGAAGAGTGGCGCACAGGAGCTATCAACAGCTGCTGCTTGGCAACGTCAATTTTTGGAAGCTGAAAACATGTGGGGCAATTTTTCACAGCGTCTCTAGCCATCTATCAACATCTATCAATTCCCCAGTCTTGTTACTGAATATCACCTGAGTTCATGTAGGATGTGCCTTGAATTTGTCACGATGATGCTGTACTGGCCTGAGGGTGGTTTTTGAAGTGTGCCGATAGCATCCCTTCCCTGAATTTCTGCAAACGATCCTCATTGAAGATGCTTAAATCATGTTAGATACCCATTTGGATTCGCGATACTTCGAAGCTGGACATATTGACGGCGGACTCATGGCCATTGGCCATTCAGTAGCTGTGGCAATTCGGCAATCCGGATCATGCGCACCGGCTTTTGGAACTGAATTTAGATCTTGCATGCTTGTCGCGAATGCATTAGATTGAGTACCATGAAATATTGCAAATACGATGGATTATGCATACTTTGTCTTCTGGTGTAGGATGTTTTTTGGATCTCCATGCAGGGTTTTTCCTGGATTTGAAATGACTTCTTCAGATAGTTGGGCCAGAGCTGGGCTAGGGCCTAGCACCCACCTTGTGGGGCTGTGCTGGGATAATCAATGTGGTAGATCCACTGTTTTTTGAAACATCCAGTGCTAACCAACCATGACTGGAGGTCATCTTAAAAATGATCCCAATCATAGGAAAACACCCAATGATAAACCTCTATTGGATTTGTGGCATTTTTTGGGCAATGAATCCAAACACCATGGTCCAATGGTCCAACGGGCCCGCTGGGCCCACTGGGCTAGGCGATTGGCTAGGCGATTGGCCGGAGAAAAAAACACCATGAGTCACCAGATTTGAAAAACATGTTGAGTTCTAGTTATCATATGGTCTAGATATGATTAATGTGGTAAACCCTAATGCCATAGTTTATCACCCCAATGGAGGTTTATGGCATTGGATATACCTCTATGATCCTCGATGACTGGGATGATGTTTTTTTCCACTAACCAGTCATGGTTTGGTTAGTGGATGGTTTATGGCAGTGGGCTTACCACATAATACCCTCTGGTAAACTAACATAACTATGGAAAATCACCATTTTTCATGGGAAAATCCACTATAGATGGCCATTTTCAATAGCTATGTTAGTTTACCAGAGGGTAAATGACGCCAGCTAGTTCACCAGGTATCACTGCCCAGGCTACTGCGCTGCACCAGCAATGGGCTTCCGAAATTTCCAGTGGCGCCCGGCTGTTGCCGCCGAAATTGCAAAATCTCCAGGACCTGGTGGATTGCTGGTGAAGACCCAAAGACCCAAAGTGACACCATTTTCAGCACCGAGATTGAAACCGGTGGAGGCCCTGAGAACCTGACTAAAATCAGGCAGAACCAATTGGCACATCTCGCAGTTTGCAGATTGCACCAGTGCGTAAGAATCTTCAGTACTAAGCTTACTAAGCCAATCCAAGTTGTGTTCTCCAATTTGGAACTCTGGTTTTACCCTTGGTTGAGTTTATCCAGCTGCAGAGTGTTGGTGTTCACCAACCCATCCTGGGGCTGCACCCAACTTGGGGCCTCAATCTCTAGGAGATTGATCGTTTGACGGGTGAAAGCACCAAAAATGCCACCTTTGACGTGGTTCGCATGGCTCAAGCCATTACTTGGCACCTTGACAATGGGAAGAATATGGGAAGAATATGGGACCATTTTATAAGGGATAAGAATGGCAGCAGGATGACAATGGGAGATTGGCTGATTGGCTTGTTCCAAAAGTTAAAACAGATTGTTTCGCATTGTTTCGCATCATCCCAGGAAACTTTCCCATGAGCTCAGCGATATGAAGAACTCTGCGACCCTGTCGTTGGATGACAAGGTGAGGTGTAAGACGATATCTCTGGGCAGTTGCAGCAGATTGTACCTATGTCTTGGAGGGCTGTGAAAAGATGAAACTTTCAACATCTTTCAACATCTTTCAACCTTTGCACAGCCGATTCAAATGGAAGTTTGAATGCCAAATGGACTTTCATACGCCACGCAGCCGAGGAGACAAAGATGGGGGAACTTCTTCAACGTATAGGACTCTAGTGATGCATGAAGTGCTGGCTTGAAAATAACTTTGGATTGAAACTATTCTAACATATTCTAACTAACTAGTGGGCCGGTTTTTCATTCCATGCTTCATTCATCCATTAGATCTTGATATACCCTTCGGTAATCAAACATGGCTTGCTGGAAAATCCCTGAACAAAATAGACGTTTCTAGCTGGGAAAAACATCTAGGACCTAGGATGTCTTAAAGCTGATTTTCCAGCAAACCATGTTTTACCAGATGCCAATATATGGCTTTATCATTGATTCGCAGAATTCATCCATTAGATTCATTGGATCTTGGCCGGAGCTTTCCAAAAAGTCGGCTCCAAATCATCCAAGTTCATCCAGTCATCAAACAAAGGTGACTGACCAAACCAAGGTGACGTCAAACCAATGGTGACGACTCCCCCATAGATTAACCATAGATTAACCATTACCATTAACCATTACCATTAACCATTATTATTAACCATGACGACTCCCCCATGTCCAGGATCTATGGCCCTGATGCTTCTTGGCACCTGGGGAAATTCCTGGTACCATGGGATCGATCCTTGGCGACGATCATGGTGGTTGATCATCATCGATTCGGATCGCAGATGTCCGAAAAAAATAGGGGTGATCAATGATGATCATTTGATAGATATTTCACAGATCTTGGGTCAGGATGATGGTAAACATCATCCAAAATTAGGATTGAATTTTACCAACATGCTCCAATTTTGCAAACACTTTGATGATTTGGTGAAGATAATTTACCAATAATTTTTGAAGGATGTTTTGAGCCCTGTGCTGAGGATTGGCGCTTGAAATGCCAGGCGGTCTGACAATTTTGGCAGGGACTGGGAGCTTTTGTTTCATGCTCATACCCTTCTCTCATGCCCGGCAGGCAACATGTATGGCGAGAATCGAATTAAGCTAAGTATGGGATATTCATTCCCTGTTCCAACGACAGAAACCCAATTAACATGTGTTTTTTCAGGTGTACATTCTTTCGCATTATCCAAGACTATTGACAAGTTGGACGATGTCAAATCGACAGCCTTATATGGCTGGCAAACTCAAAGAAACCAACATCTTGAAATATGAATTGATAGTTCAAAGCTAAAAAGTGGAGTATTGTGATCAGGCTGGTGACAGGGTCTCCACTAGTGCACCAAGCTCAAGAATTGTTCAATAGTAGTTGGTTAGTATTGTTTAGTCGAGTGTAGATGTTCGTGAACTTCGGATGCCAATCATCCGCTACAGATAGAGCCAATTGCCGAGGTTGGCAGGGTGAACGAGGATCATTTTCCCTCTGGTTTTCTGCCACGACAATCGAATTTAGAATCTGAAGTGTTTGGTTTGATATGAGCTATGGTCAATACTCATGGTTAATAACCATTAATAGGGGCTAGTCATCCAATGGTTCATAGGGATTTATAATAACCATTATAAGGATCCTTATTATGGATGGGATGACCATCAAC
>Ga0126342_10018385_pt1 | contig 11987 bp, 12 predicted proteins | sample Cyp1metagenome_FD_92528 | JGI IMG/M metagenome (GOLD analysis project Ga0126342, IMG submission 92528) | Coral microbial communities from Lord Howe Island, Old Settlement Bay, Australia - Cyphastrea 1 metagenome | ecosystem: Host-associated > Invertebrates > Cnidaria > Coral ... | reverse complement strand
CTGGCACGCTTGACTCCTGACCACAAGGCCGTGCGTTCACCAAGGCGCCACCTAACAAGCAAACTTTTGGTGAAATGGTAAGCCTGTTGCGGCCTTTGCCCTCTGCCGAATTGCCGAAGCACACACTTGGAGGGAACATGAAAAAGTGAACCCAGGCCTCGTGGGCGGCTTTATCAGTCCCATTTGGGTCGTGACATCGGCAGCACCGCAGGCACCTCACATAACTGGTCTGCCGGCCACTTTTCCCCTTCTCGGTTTGTTTTGTGTTGTGTGTTTTGGTTTGTTTTGCTTGTGTGTTTTTGTTCTTTGGTTTTGTTTGGTTTTTCGGTTTTTGTTTTGTGACGGGATTGTGACGGCATTGGACTATGTATCGGTCCATCACCAGTTTACTTTTGCGGCCCCTCATGAGCAGACGGCCATCTTTGCGTCAATTAACTAATTCACTCATCTCTGCAACATGCAATCGAACGTGTTGAACGACCTGGCGAAAGCCAAGAGGCGTCGGACGGAAAAAAATTGCAGCACCGCAGGCACCAGTTTGCCATATTCTGCCTCCCCAAGCAAGGATTTGGAGATGTTCCTAAGCACGAATGGGCGTTCAGAAAACGGTGGACAGGGCGGAGAGGTCCCCGGAGGAAACGTGAACTTCGCAAGTTTGTTGCTGCTTTTCACAGTTGCACAGCTTTTCACCTTTTTCGGGCCGTAGACTAACTAATTTGTTTCTTAGTGCATTTTTCAATGACACGTTGGGTTTACCTTCCGTGTCCGGCAAATCCTGTGGTTTTTTGTGTGGGTGTTTTTGGTTGTGGCTCCGGCCCCTTTTTGTGTTGTTTTGCTGTTGTTGCTGGCGAAACGCAAATCTGGCCGGGAGATTTGCGTGTCGTCGCTGTTTTGCCTGGTTTTTGTTTGGTGTTGGATTTGCCTCGTATTGTGGAACCAAGGTGTTTCATAATGTTTGCAATTTATTTACCCGCTTCTCTCATTGTTAGGACCGAGCCTCAGAGCGAAATCGGCCGCAACAGAGGATGGGCTGCAGTTCTAACCATACTGCACAGATGGCAAAAAATAACTGCAATGGAGTTCATCTCAAGAGGTGTGAAAATTTACCAGTGGGACTGAGATGAACCACGACGCTGATGGCCAGCATCGCCTTTCTTTGCACGATGCGATGCAGCTTTGAATGTGTGGAATGAAATGGAAAATCGATACATTTTCCATCTCCTTGAGCCTGGTTTTGGCGACAGAGAAATTTGTTTGACAAATTGCAACATGTGTTGACTCAAGGTTCTTTAATTGCGATTGTGGAACTGTGACAGATGAGAATGAGAAGGCCTTGTTGAGTCTTCAGAAGAATTCGCATAGTGGGAATTCTGAATCAGGCTATTCAGCCGGAACAAGCATGATGACTCCTTTTGAAAGTCAAGCAGCAATGACAGATGGAAGCAAACGGAAGATGCAATGTATGCTGTGGATGGTGAAATACATCTACTTTAGTTGGAGAAAGCGATACAGCTTTGAATGTGTGGAATGAAATGGAAAATCGATATATTTTCCATCTCCTTCACTTTTGTTTTGCCGACAGAGATTTCAGTTTGAACTTGTGGAAGTTTGGTATGTCTCTCGATGATGAAAGAATTGTGCCACGTTGTGAAGGCATTCAGAACTTGAGTTGCCAGCAAATCTGAGAAAGACATTGTGAAAGAGAACGTTACGTTTGCAGAGTTTTATTTGGAAGTCCGAAGACAACACGTTTTTGGATGAGAACGTTGGTGTTTGAAATGTTTCCACGTTTTTCAAACACTCAAACATGTTGAAACAAACAAACCATGTCTTGATGTGAAGTTTTCTAGAGTTGAGATGCGTTTTTGTGAGTTTTTGTGAGCGTTGGCAAAAAGATGTCAACATGCGGCATTCATCCGCATTTTTGTGTCAAGGAAGTGAGACGTCAACAGGAAGAGACAAAGCAACAGGTGCAGAGATTTCTCTTGTCTTCGCTTGTGTGCTGTAAAAGTGGCTGAGCTCTGGGATCGACTGACTTGGTTTGTGTGAACCGTTTTGTTTCTTAAGGACGACGTCCTTGTCGCTGACCCAGGTAGGTAGGTCTAGAGGTTTTTGAAGGTTGCTACCTTCTACAGTGTGACAATTCCATCAAGTTGATCCATGTTCGCCAAGTCGAGGATAGCTGTTCACATACCAATGGAACCACTCCTCACCATCAAGGATCGTGTCCAAAGGCCCTTCAGGAGGGGAGGGAGCCCTACAGGGTGGTCAAAGAAGCCACAGTGCTTACAGCAATGCCTTGCAAGGCTATGACAGGGATACGGCCACCTCAGGGCCGAGATCAGACCGCGGACCGTCACAGAGTTGCCTCGAATAAACAACACCACTTCGTACTTCGCTACAATGCAACCAGTGCGCGCAGTGGCAGTGACATACTTCTCTGCAGTGAGGTAAAATCGAAGTAGGTCAAATAAAAACGTGTTGTAACACTCAGGAGTGAATTCACCAGCTATGGTCTGTTCAGTCATCACGTGAAGACCTTGTAAGCCAGCCAGAGCAGCGCACAAAAGAATCCAGTACGACGAGCCATGAGGGCAGACTTTGCTGCAACACGGGCGCGCTGAGACAGTGAGCGCGATCCGAATGAACTTGCTAAGGCTGCCGCCTCCATGCAGAGTGCTATCTTGCCACGACAAGCCCGCCACTCTGACGTGGAAGCTGGCAGTGTCTAGTGGGATCCTCGGCTCTCCCCTGCTTGGGACATGGACCACTTGTTCAGCTGACGCGTGGAGCATACAGTAAAGACAGTGGTTCAGCCGAGTCACCTTTCCGGTGCCTGCCTCTGGTCAGGAGCCTCGCCATGGAAAACTTACGGGGCATCTTGGAGGACACAAAGGCCGTCAGCCCAATTTCCACAAGCGGGCACGGCCAGCGTACGAACAAGAGGCACTCCCCACGCTAAGTCTCCTGCCAGGCGATGTGGCTGTCAAGGTGTTGCCAGGTGATAAAATGTACCAGGCAGTGGAGCTGGAGCCTGATTACATGGTCGATCTGTCCCTGGAGTGGTCAGGCCGGCTCAATTGCGCCCATCGACGGTGTTATTTGGTCTGTTAAGGCTTGCGTCGGCTCCAGAACTTCTAACGCACTCCTTCTGTCTCCTCCTTCCTCCCCCTTTTTGTTTCATTTGCTTTCTACTCCCTGCTCCTGTTCCGGTCACTGACTGCTGCTTTTTGTTTGTGGCAGTCTCCTCCCGCCTGTTTCATCGCTTCCTGTTGTCATACCTTCTTCTTGCGGTATGGTTGCTTCTGGCGTGGTGTGGTGGTTCAGCTAAGACCATATAGCCTTACTGCAAATCTCCCTTTGTGAGTGTGGTATACATCGTATTGCATTACACTTTCCGGTTTGGTGCGGTTGCCTTGCCTATGTTCACCCCCTAAGTAGGTGTTCAGTTGCCTGTGCTCCGACACCACACGATTCCGCAGAGATGGTCTTGCATACTCTGCAACTGGGGGATTTGCATTTCGGTCACTTCGCTGGCTTGTTTTTTTTGGGTTTGGTTGTGTTTTTGATGAGTATGCCTTTAATTCAGCCTGCTATTTGTCCAGTTAGCATGCAACCGTGTTTTGATATCGATCTAGGACCGAGCCTTTGAGCTGAATCGGCCACACTCCGAAGAAAAAAAATGCTGCTCCCGGCTCTCTCGGTGCGAAATCAATACTCCTTGCTTAGCTGCCTCAGGATTACGAACGAGCACATGAGACATCCCAGTGCAGAGCTGAGTAGGGTTGCGTACCCCGCATGATCCTTCGATGGGGGCCTCCTGGGGGAGCTCCCCGTGCCTACCGGTCCCTATGACAAGGTAGCCCAATCTGGATCGAGCCTTTTTGCGACGATGTGCAATACGAATTGGCCTCTTTACTCTCGCTGCTCCAGTCTTTCTCTGCGCGACATACATCACCACGATGGCTTAGCTACCTTCATAGTTAATTAACACATAACGTGGCTGTGCTTTGGCGTCCCAGTGCTCTGCTGAAAGTGTGAGGTGCCTTTTCCTTCCTCAGAAAATTTGGGCCTTGGGGGGGCTCCTCGAGCATACCGGTCACTATTATGTGGCCTTATATGCACCGATCTATCACCTGGAAAAGCATACCTGAGCGGCTCTGAGTGGGATCTGAGTGCCGGACTAATTCACTGAACCCAAAGCGGTCTTATCATTCTGTTTCAGGCCTATTGGAATTTTTGCCTGTAGCAGGTAGCACGGTCCACTTATGCAGTCATGGGCCCTTTTTGGGCATGTTGGTTGTTCTGACTGACATTACGTACGAGCTAGTTACAGGAGAAGGCAAAGACTTTTCATTTTGCTCACCTGGTGATGTGATGGTTCTGTGTTGGGCTCCGGCCCCTTTTTGTTTGGTTCTGGTTGTGTGTCTCTTTAGGGGAGACACACTTCTGACTGGGGGAAGTGTGTCTCGGCGTTGGGTTTCCCGTTTCTGTGTTGTTTCTTGGTCTTGACACCTATGGTGACAATATGTTTTGCATCATATGTGAAATTAATTCAGTCGCTGCATTGGCCTTTGATGGTCTATGCTTACAGTTATTTTAATATTAAGGACCGTGCCTCAGTGCATTAACTAACGGCCAAACCCGAAGGAAAATAACAAGAGAAAACCGCAGCGCACACTCTGGAACACATAGGTGCCATGGTGGCGTGCATCTTGAGGGAAGCCAGTGGTGTGAAAGAATCCAGCAGCTTGACGGCCAAAACTTGGGACTTAGCCGACGCTTATAAGCAGGTGCCTTTAAGTGACGAGGCGTATGCATCCGACGCGTACCTTGTTGTGCATAGCTCTGTTTCGAAGGGACCGGAAGTTTTCCAACAAAAGGTCCTCCCCTTTGGATCCGTGGCTTCTGTCACTGCGTTCCTGAGAATTTCCCATGCTCTAACAGTTTGGGGTCCAAACTGTTAGGTTTGCTGTGGTCGTATTATTTGGACGACTTTTTCTCGGTGGCTGCAGGAGCGACCAGCAAACATACGGACTTGATCATCACACCCCTTTTCAGCATTTTGACTACTTCCTTACGACAGTGTATGTAAGGTTTTAGGTGTGCAGTTTGACTTCACGATGTCTGGGGAAGGCTTGTCCTTAGTTGCAAATACAGCCGACAGCGTCACAGAGTTGTGTGATAACATAGAGTGCGTCCTCAAAGGAAACTATTCTGAAGAGGAGTGATGGTGAGAAGTTGCGGGGCCGTTTGATTTTTCGCAAGTGGGCAGCTTTTTGGCGGGAGACCCCGAAACTTGATCCGGCTGGTGTCAAAACACATCCACAGTCTCCACAGTGCGCGCAAGACCTTATGTGATGAGACCATCTGAGACCGGCATAAAGAACCTGTTGACCAACAACGCCCCCAGAAAAATTACTGGTCCCCTGTCCGGACACCTGCATGTTTACGTAGATGCTTTGGATGAGACGGGGTATTGCGGTGTAAGTGGAGTGATCTATGCTGAAAATGGCAGAATGTTGGGTTTCTTCAGTGAAGAGGTTTCCTCTTACCTCATTCAGGAAATCAAGAGTGTGGGTCAAGTGACCATCATTCAGGAACTTGAGATGTTGGCGTTGCTTGTTGCCACAAACCTGTGGTGCCCGAAGTGGGCCAGTCATCGCTTTGTAGCCTTCACGGGCAGTGAGGCTGTGAGCCACTTTGAGGGGAAGTTTCTTGAAGACCTGGTTGCACAACGGCACCCGTGATAAGATCTTAGCCCGAATTTTCGCCTTGGAAGAGGGTTGTGAATGCCAGATCTGGCTTGAGCGAGTGCCCAGCCAGTCCAACCCCGAGACATAAGGTCAAGTCTTGGATGGGAAGTTCGGGCACGGCTGTGGATCTTAGAGAACTGTGGCTGAGTGGCCATAGTCTGGGACGGAGGCGCGGCCACTCCAGCGGATCTGTCCCCAATAACCAAAAAGGCGTCGGCGGCTTCAGGTTGATCAACATCTTGAGTTTGAACATGATTGGACGTGACATTTGTTTAAGCACATCAAACTTCGCAGTTGGAGTTCAATCGGTAGATGATCATTAGAATGGCAGTGTGCAGCTGAGTGTGACTCAAAAAATAAGTTGAGTCTCATGAGAATCATGATACCATTTTTTTTTAAGGGGAACATGAAAAGAGTGAATGTTCACGAACGTCTTCACATTGATCATATAATCATATATATCATACCGTGGTATTTGTGGTTCCAACTTCAACTGAAGCACTCAACAGGTGTTGAGACATGTTCCACGGCCTAACATGGGTATCAACTTCAGGTCATGTTAGGCATCCATGGAATGATTTGACATGTCAAATGTTACTAGTGTAAAATTTACATGTCAAGGTGTTCCACAATTTTGACATTGTCAATTTCATTTGATTTTTCGTCCCACCCAGGGACCCACCCTGAGTGCTGGTGGAGATTGATGATTTGAGTGAAGATGAAACTTCACTGACGCATGCCTTGAGTTATGATGGATGTCTGAATGCTATCCGTGGAGCTCAACGTGCTTTCGACTTTGGCTCTGACCTGATGAGGGGCCTCAATGTGAGAGCACCGTTGTCATCTGGCAGCTTGCATGTGGATGCTGTGGCCTGGCAGGTGACTGAGAGTTTCAATCCCTTGGAAGATGAAAGTTCTGGTGAGCTTGAAGATCCACAAGAGCTTTAAAGATCCACAAGAGCGTTTTCAGAGGTACGTGCGCAGCTACATGAGTGAAGTGTCAGATCCAGAATACTGGATGGATGTGCATTATGGAACAGATGAGATCGATGGATAGATTTCACCAATGGCAGGTCGCAAGAATGCAAAGTTGCCAATTAACCGTAGCCTAGGAAAACGATCTTTAGAGACCATCCCAAGGCAGTCTGCAAAGCAGACATGGTTATGCAGCGGCACTCCAAAGCAGAGCCCCGGCAACCGACGCTGCCAATTCAATTTCTATAGAAATTGTTGGTGCCACTGCGACCTTTTGGCTATGATCAAATGTAGAATTGTGGTGTACGCAAAATGTGCTACACCAAGGCGCGGTGCTAACATTTGACGGCATTCAAACAATGCACATTTAGCTGTCATGTTGCACCTGCATTTCAGTTCATTGATGTCCAGTGCATGTGTAGTATGTGTAGTTATCCAGCTCAGAGGAAAACAAACATATTCGGATTTCTCTCTCTGTCTTCGTATTTCTCTGTTTGTCTTCGTATTTTTTTCTCAGTTTTCGTATTTCTGTCTCAGTCTTCATATTTTTCTCTCAGTGTTCATATTATATTTTTTTCCTCTGTATTTGTATTTTTCGCCCTGTCTTCGTATTTCTTTCTCCGTCTTCGTATTTTTCTCTCTGTCTTCGTATTTCTCTTTCTGTCTTCATATTTCTGTCTCTGTCTTCATCTTTCTGGACAGAAAATTGGATTTGGTGTTTTGTGTGGTCTGATGTTGGTTTTTCATCAGTATGCCAAACAATAACAAAATGTGCAATGATATTGGCGTTCATTTTTTTGTGTTGCGCGTAATGTTTGTTTATCATTGCACTGTACTCCGTTTCCAAAATATAGAGGCATGTTTTTACACGTTTTTTTTCCATATGGTTTGCGCCTTGGGACCGGTCTTCGACTTGGCATTAACCAATTGGAAACCAATTGGAAACCTTTTCCTGGTTTGTTTCGAAAACAACATTACCCATTAAAATTGTAGCATTTGAAGGCAAACCGTTACATGCAACGCCATGGGCAAGTGCAGCAAACATCGTTTGATGATACAATATCGTTGGATTCTTCCATTTTGATGTCCAAAACTAAAAACATTGAAGTGCAATATTACAGTCAATTTTTTGCAATCTAATCAAAATGAAGTGGTTGAACCTTTGTTTGACATGATCAAACAACATCAAATGTCAATGGCACGAAATCCCCAAAACAACATTTTTGGACCCGCATTGGAAATCTTGTGCAACTGGTGATGGCGAAGAGCAAAATTGCCCCGTTGGCATCACCCTCAACAGATGCTGCCCTTTGCACCAGCAGAAAATAGGAACAAAACGGTTGGATCAGCTAAGGTCACCAGAGATTTGACTCCGTCAGGGCCTGAACCAACGAACCAAGACTTGGGAACCTAGAGACACCTTTTTATAAACGGGGTTGAATCCAACCACATTGGGCACATACCGGATAGTTTGATTGGGTTGTTATAATTATCGTTATATGGAGTTTGCTTACAAAATGAATGGACAACTTTGGAACACTAATCTCTCCTGCTGGGTGCGCTAGTTCGGGGAAACTGTTCATGCACTGAAATTTCTTGATTCATTGGGTGCGGTGAATACATGGACCGGATTTTGCCTGCGCTCATGGTTTTTGAATCTCCACAAGCATCTCATGCTGTGTAATGTTTCGACCAATCGGACGATTTTCGGACTGAAACAAACCCACCTCATTTGCAATGACATTTTTTTCCGTACCACAGATTACCACAGTACAAAACTTGCCGGTGCCACGATTTGTGGATTTTTGCTGCATTTGTGGATGTGTGTCCCACGAAATCTGGGTGTCGCCCAGGACATGGCGAAGAAAAAAGGCCGAGCGGAAAAGGCACCGGTCACGCGGAGGTTTCCAAAATCATGGGGGTAGCCCGAAAAACCATCCATTTTCATGATGAACATTTTCTTTCAACCAACTAGCTATTGAGGATCCCCATGAAAATGGAAACCACCAAATGAATCAAATGTACTTTGTTTTTCAAATTTTGTGAACAATTGTGGTGTCTTACACCTGATGCCATGTGTGCGGTCAACACAAATCATCAGGATTTTGTCGTTGGGTTGCTGCTTCAGTTTCTGTAACAACACAGCCTGGATGCTGAAATTCAGTGGAAAAAATCATGTTTTTTCGGGTCAACATATGCCTCATTTGGGCCAACTGATTCCAGCGAATAGTTTCTGTTCAGCCTCTGATCCCGAGGTTGGCTGGGCAAGGCCAGGTGGGTAAGGTAGCGGTAGCGGATTCGGGTACGTTCTTTTGCTTGGGCTTGGGTTTGAAACGAGGCCTTTTTCCTTCGCCATTTCTAGATCCAGAAATCAAATTGTGGATCTGAGGCAGTGTTTCAACATAGTCAAATTGTTTCCTTGAACAGATTGCGGATCCACCTTGGGTACTGCCATTTTTCCGACGGTCTTTCGTGGCGCTCTCTGGCGCTTCAGGATACCCAGGTAGTCAACCTCTTCTGCAAGAAGAAGAGGCCCCGGCTTGTGTCAGTTCCATGGCGTCTCCAGCTTCCCAACGGAAAAAATCCAATCTACATACAGTAAGTACCTTAATGTGGCTTTTCCGTGCATTGTACAATCTGGGGTTCTCTTTGCAAGTGCGGGCCTGTTGGAAGTTTGTTCAGCAATTCTTTTTTTCCATGTGGACTAGTTTTGCTGCATTTTCCAGATTGCACACTTGAGTGGAATTCGGTTTTCCGCGTTTGTCATTCTGAAAAGTCTGCCAGACCACATTACCTTTATTATCTTTATCGAACCATGTTGGAATAATTTTCAATCAGTGTAATTATACCATTTAGATCCATGTAGGGGGTTTCATGATTGCAATGTGGTGCCTTTTAAGGATCAAGGAGTTGACAGAAGGACAACTGGCATTTTTTAGAATTGAACTGCCAAGTATGGAAGAAACAAACTGTCAAGTCTGGCATTTTCATCAAAACTGGGAGTGTCACAGTTGAAAAACCCGAGGTCTAGGGCTAGGTGTGGTGGAAGAAAGACTCATTTCTGCATAGAAGGAGTGTTGCTGCTTTCCTCTGGTTGCTGGTTGCCAACATCTTCCTCCCTTCCATGAAGAAATGGCCACCAATCAGTCCAATGCTAAGAGAAGATTTGCAGGACAGCTCCTAAAAGGAGGGCTATTTATTTTTCGTATTTTTTTGTGCGGCACGTTTTGGAATTATTTTTGGGTTCTTGGTTCTATGGTTTCCTGCTTCTATGCTTTTCTGCTTCTCTGCTTTTCTGCTTTTTGCTTTTCCGCTTTTCCCTGCTTCTCTGTTTTTCTGCTTTTAAGCTTTACCTGCTTCTTTTCTTTTCTGCTTCTCTGCTTTCCCTGCTTCTTTGCTTTTCTGCTTTTGTGTTTCTGCGCCTTTCTACTTCTACTAGTCTACTTTTTTTTTCCTTCAGTCATGTGTTTTTGCTGCTCTACTTCCTGCTCCTCTGGTTCTCTGCTTCCTGTCTTTACTGCCTCTTTGTTTTGTCTTTTCTTTTGCTTTATTCTCTCCTGTTTGTAAACACCCTAGGTGAAACCCAAAGAAACCTTAAAGAAATCCTGATAAGAACTCCTGATAAAAAACCCTACATGAAACCCTAACCAAACCATTACTGAACCCTAAAGAAACCATAAATGAAGCCCTAAAGAAACTTTGAATGAAATCCTAAATGACGTCCTAAAGAAACCCTAAGCGACACTCTAAAAAACCCTAAATGAAACCCAAAAGAACCCCCAAACGAAACTCTAAAGAAACCCTAAACCTAAAGAAACCCTAAATGAAAACTGAAATGACACCCTACATGAAATCCTAAATGAAACCCCAAATGAAACCCTAAAGAAGCCCTGCAGAAAACCTCATGAACGCGTGAAAATCGTGATAAAAAATCCTGATAAGAAACCCTACATGAAACCCTAAAGGAACCTTAAACGAAACTCTCAAAAAACCCTACATGAAACCCTAAATGAAACCTGAAATGAAACCCTAGATGAAACCTAAATGATACCCTGAAGAAACCCTAAATGAAACCCTAAAGAAACCCTACTGTAAATGAAACCCTATATGAAACCCTAAAGAAGCCCTAAAGAAACCCACATGAACGTTTGAAAATCCTGATAATAAACCCTACATGAAACCCTCAAGAAACCCCAAATGAAACTCTAAAGAGACCCTAAACCTAAAGAAACCTTAAATGAAACCCTAATTGAGACCCTAAAGAAACCCTAAACGAAACTCTAAAGAAACCCTAAAGAAACCCTAAATGAAACCCTACATGAAACCCTAAATGAAACCTTAAATGAAACCTTAAAGAACCTCTCAAGAAACCCACATGAACGTTTGAAGTATATACCAAAATGTAAGAAATACCATGCAAATGAGAGGTTGAAGTGCCAAAACGTGGCAAATACCATGCAAAATGAAGGCGAACATGGCCAAATGTAGCAAATACCATGCAAAATGCAAAGTGACCATGCCAAAATGCAGCAAACACCATGCAAAATGACAGATTCTAGTTCCAAACTGTTGCAAATACAAGGCAGATGGTACCCGGAAAAAAAAACAACAAAAATTCCAAAACCTGAGCCAACAAAAAATCCAAAAACTATTCTGCACCCCTCCTAAAATGGTGGATACGAAAAACATGGGTTTTCTGTTAGATTTTTTTCTTTCCAAGTTCCGCTGATTTCCTTGTTCCCCTTTTTGAGAAGCCACCACCATTGTTGGATGGTGTTTACACAATGGTCTCCTGTCACTTCTTCCGGCAGACGACTTCGCGAGTCGACAAATCCAGCGGAGCCCTCATTATCATCTTGGGGCAAGAAACCTGGGTGAGCAGCATGAGTTTTCCATTGGGAAAACACCAAGAATTGCCAGGTCTAGGATTTCTTCAGATTTATTCATCCAACTATATTTTTCCATGATTTTACCATGATTTCCCATGATTTTCCCATGATATTCCCATGATATTCCCATGATTATCCATGATTTTCCCATGATTTTCCCATGATTATCCATGATTTTCCCATGATTTTCCCATGATTTTCCCATGATTTTCCGATGATTTCCCATGATTTTCCAATGATTTTCCCATGATTTTCCCATGATTTTCCCATGATTTTCCCATGATTATCCATGATTTTCCCATGATTTTCCCATGATTTTCCCATGATTATCCATGATTTTCCCATGATTTTCCCATGATTTTCCCAT
>Ga0126342_10018384_pt1 | contig 11987 bp, 13 predicted proteins | sample Cyp1metagenome_FD_92528 | JGI IMG/M metagenome (GOLD analysis project Ga0126342, IMG submission 92528) | Coral microbial communities from Lord Howe Island, Old Settlement Bay, Australia - Cyphastrea 1 metagenome | ecosystem: Host-associated > Invertebrates > Cnidaria > Coral ... | reverse complement strand
GAGGTCCGGCAGTGCCCACTGGGATCTGGACTGCGAGGAGGAGGCGGCGGGTGAGGAGGCGGAGGAGGCGGAGGTGGAGGCGGGAGAGGCGGAGGAGGAGGAGGAGAACAGCTCTGATAAAATCTAACAACCCTCACCTGGCAGGCGGGGAACAAAAGACATTTTAGATACGTAAATCATTATTCTTATCTTGTATTTCTTTGGGCCATCTATACCAAATGTAAGAACTAAATAGAGATGGTACATGCCATTAAATCCCATTAAATCTCATTGAACCTCATTGAAACCCTTATTTTAGAGGATTGTCCCATAAAAACCTCCATGAAATCACCACACTTTCTTCCGCCAGGTATTGTGTGGCACCTATTGTCTTCGGTCAGGCAAAAGAATGCCACAGGGTACCAGTGCCACATGTGTTTTAAACAACAACAATATAGGATTTCACCAAGCATAATAGGGATATAACCAACCAACACGAATTGGTTTCATTTGGTTTAAGGGAACATCTACAGGAAAGCAGTGGTTTTACCGCCAACTCTGTCCGGTTTTCTCGTAATCTGACTTTTTACCCCATTTCTGGCATCGGGAGGATCGCCAAGGGGTCTTAAGAAAATCGCCAATATGTCCATGAGCACGCATAGGACTAACACGGCAGTGGAGCATCATCAAGATATGGGAAAACATTCTGAAAACAACAACTCTTATCGCAGGTGCATTACATATCATTTAGTGGACCTGGTTTCAGTAGAATCCAATTTGGTAGTATTCGTTATGCCCCAAAACTGGAACCGGCCGTACGCAAATATCAACATTGGATCATGCTCGCAGAGGCAAAATGTATGATTGATGTTAAGACATGTTCTAATATCATTATATTTATACATATCCTTAACATTCATCCAACATATGTACGTACATGTACAATATTCTCAAGTTCAACCATGCAAAGTGTTTCGATGTCCCAATATCTCCATGGGATTGCCAGGAGCCTTTGGCATCCTATGACTTTTGGGCAGCGGCTTGATCTGCATCACTTTTGGCCAGGAGACCCCACTGGAAAATGACCCATAACAAAAACGTAAGGTCCAACATATAGTAAGGTCCAACCCCCAACATTTTTGGAATGCACCTTACTATATTTGTTGTTGAACTGGTTGGTATAGTGTCCGAGACTGCATCGCACGACTAGTCGTCGGTTCCCGGGCGTCTCGTATTTTGATGCGATATTTTGCTATAAATGGGTTGATGCTAACCTAACCAGAGAAAAATCTATGTGTTTCCAGGATTCTTAAGATTGGCCGTGGTAGAATAGGAGGTCAACCAAAAAATCAGTTGTTTAGTCACTGAAGATTGGAAAACAATGATTGGACAATTTCGCCAATCAAAAGGGGGTAATTATGAGGCCTCTGTATCAACCAATTCTGCGGGTAATTGTTTTTTGAGCCATACGTGTTCCTGGCGCAGCTACATCTCTAGTTAAAGCGCTATTTTTCATTATTTTGGGCAAAACATTAATTACATGTTTTCATAAATGTTCGGTGGTCGGCTTATATATTTAGTGTGGCATGAATGTGAGATGGCATGCAACAACATGCGGCATGTATATCATATTCCAGCCCTATTTCTGTACATACCCTCCGGTAATCAAACATATAGCTAGCTGGGGAATCCCCTGGGCCCTGTAAAGGGAGGAATGGGAAAATCATCTGGAGCATGTTCCATTCCCATGTTTGCTTACCGGAGCTATGCATTTGTACCATCCAGGTACGGTATATCACCGGGCGGGCCCCCACCAGACATTTTTTGACGCGCACGATATCTTTACCAGCCAGCATAGGCATATCATTATATCATACAATGCGAGCCCCCAAGTTATGAGTTGCTTTATGAATCCATCCAACTGTAGATATATCATATATCCAGCATTATATTAAACTATATCCACCATAATCTTACTTAGCATATTAGCCCAGTTATAAACGAACTTATCTATTTTTTCAGGGGAGAACGGCATTGAACCTCGAGTCCCTGAGGTTGGAGTAAACTGCTGCAGCGGTACCACCGCAGATTTCCGCTGTGGAGAGTGCCTCATTTCCTGTGGGGCAGCGCCGAAGTCGTCTCAACTTCGAGACATGTTCAAAAGAGGATTTGACCAACAGAAATGGGTAACTGGACACTGGAAACAAACCCAGCAATAAAGTGGAGCCACACCGCAGAATTTTACTCGAAGACTCTGAACATGGCCGTTCTCAACAAGGCATGTTCCGAATTACCCAGATTTTGCAACCTTTATGTATGCCTTTATGAACAAATTTCAGAGGCAGCTCCTAAAAACAACTAGTTGAAATGGGGATAGAAGCCATAGACGAGGTAGTGAAATCACTATTCCCATCTACAATGAGAAAATTTGTGCAAGTGATGATCTCATCGACAGCATTTGTGGCTCATGTTGGCTCCTAGGAATATCACCCGCAGAGATATTCTGCGCCAATTTCCCTGGGGACGATCAAGGTGAACTGTGAACCCAGGTATGACAATCCAAAAGCTCGTTCCGGGCTGCGCTTGATGCGTGGGAGTGCTCAGGGCTTCTGATAGGGTGAGCGTATCGGACATGGTGCATAAGGCATCTGCAGTCAAAACACAAGCTTGATTCCGCATTGGTAAGCAGATGCATCCTCATTGTATCATATTGTATCCTCATTGTCATCATCCTCATCATCCTCATCATCCTCATCATCATCATCATCATCCTCCTCATCATTCCATCCTCATCCTCATCATCCTCATCCTCATCATCATCATCATCATCATCACCACATGTCTTGCTTGTTGAGTGGAGATGAATATACGTTTTAAGCGGATCATATGGATGAAACTCTTCACATATATATATATATGGATAATGTATATATGTATATATGGATATATTATGGATATATGGAGTCAAACCCGGATAACCACGGAAAACCGCCATTTGATTTAATCAACCACTTTCACAGCATCATCCGAATGCGTTCCCACCTGGTAACTTTTTCTCAGCTGGTGGCAACATTTACAGGAGCGCCTCAAATGTTCTGGTGAAAAACCTTTAAACAAATCATTGAACACGTCCATTCAAATCTCCAAATTTGATGGCAAGAGCTGTTAAAGATTTTTAAGAACAAGCACACATTTAACAACTCTACATGGATAACATATATATAGGGTCATGTAACATGTTTGCTTCCAAAGTTCCATCAACTCCGCACACTAAAAAACCGCCTCAAACAGGCGAAGACCAGCGCCCTTTCTTTCGTTTGGCCGTCCAGCAGGCAGAGGTGCCACGGCGCCACGGCGCCACTGCGGATTTTTGTTGGTCAGTTTTTCAAAACGGTGACAAATTGGGTGAAGGTAACTTTTTGGATGAACACATGAAAGGAAAACGTATATATATATATATAATATATATATATGATATATATATATATATTATATATATATATATATATCGGTTGTGAAACGGTAACAACCAATCAATTTATATGGATTTAAGCAATTGTTTGCATCAAACACATGAAACATATATAAATCTTAGCAACCAAGTCAATGATAACGAAGTCTAAAATGAGACAACATATCTGATGTGCCCAGATATGCCCAGATGGCTGCTGTATGTTGCTGTGAATATAGCTGTGACATTTCACAGCGATCAGCTGTGAGGCTGCGTACAACATCAAAGCAAATCACCCGCTCTTCTTCTACTGGATGCAGGACTGGCCCGGTGGTCAACTGGCCCCGTCGGTCGTTTCAACTGCAACAGCAATGGTGATATTGAAACTGAATGACACCAAGAATCAGAATTCTTAATTAACTGGAAATCATAGTTGAATTACCATATACCTGTAGATGTGTTTGCCTTATAATTTAACTATGGTTGTGAACTATTGTAGCAGCTGCCGTCCTTTGTCAGAGCCATTTGTGTTTTCAGGACCCTGTGGCAGAGGTCATGAAATACCGCAGTGACGGATTCAAGTGACCCGTAGACCCGACGCGTGGTGTGTTGCAGGTTTGCAACTCTCTCCCAATTGTCTTCCAACTGATTAACTACACCAGGTTCCGACTTGTTCATACTAATTCAACAGAATCTGTGTGAATCTGTGCAATATGTAGATACCACGTACTATCATTCATGTCCAGAATGTCCAGGCTTCCCTTTTCTGATGTTTAGCTTAAGCAATCAATAAACATATGGGCATGGATCAAGAATATGTAATTCTGCAGTTCACATCAAAATAGTTGGCAAACAGATGTTTATCTCCATATGTTTCCTAGTTAATGGTATAAAACAGGCATTGATTGATCATTTCCCTCCTATTCAATGGTATAAAGGTGTATTAAGCCCCCTATTTAGTCTTTTTAATGGTATCAAATCCCATTTTATCCCCCTATTTAATGCTATTAAAACAAGGTATTGATCCATAGCCACATCACGGGTTCTCCAGCAGGTACGCCTTCATTGCAATCGCCACGCACTTCGCCTTCAATTTGCTCTGCGTGGTCGGGGCCTGAGAATGGGGAGCCTAGAGATATCAGCTACAGATTAAAGAAAATGATGATGATTGACAATGGAATGATAAAACAATGATTATAACAATGAAGAATCAATGATAACTAGTCTGATTCAGCTTCTGACAATCAATAATAATGTGTATAGCTATCAGAATGGGGATTACCAATCAAATGATGGTGATCATGATTATCATCCTCTTCCTCCTCCTCCTCCTCTTCCTCATATCATCATCATCATCATCATGGTGTTTTCATATCAATATGTCTCAGCCAGTGATCTTTCACTTCCTCAGAAGCACACCGGATCTAGCTCCGAGGCGGGCGCGGCGTTTGCATTTTCCAAGATCAGCCATGAGTTCTGAGACCGGACGATGATAGGTTCATGGCGAGCAGACAAAAGATTGACAAAAGGCAGCTTAATGAGGGTTAATGCGTTATGATGATAGGTGATGATAGGTGATGATAGGTGATGATAGGTGATGATAGGTGATGATAGGTGATGATAGGTGATGATAGGTGATGATAGGTGATGATAGGTGATGATGCGGACCATGAGACCTTGCGATGCACTGTGGGTGAATAGGTGATGAGTTATGAATCAGATTGGAACGATTCATGAAGCAGATTGATCATAGGGAACCATACTGGTACCGTCCAACAGGACACCACCGGTATTGATGGTAATTATTTAATGGTTGATATCTCCTTTATCATATACCATCAATTGTCAATATATCAATGGTTATATGATATGCATTATATATATACAAATTTTTATATCTCCACATATTTATATATTTGTTTTTTTGCATACCATCAATACCGGTATGATATATCTCCATTATGACCAATGGTCATTTGTCAGCACTTGTGGACCTTTTTTCTTGTTCGAGGATGCAGTTTCTCTGAGGGTCTCGGCGGGCACTGCTCAAAGATGGTGGCCGTTCGGAACAACCAGGCGTTAACAAATTCAAAGACACCTGGAGGGTTTGGCCATCCAATATAGTATATACATATATATATATACAATGTGGTGCCCCCAAGATAGCTAAGTTGGTTTATAAGTCTAATAACTAGGACTTATGGTAGATATATCTATAGTTAATGGGATTATAAACCAACTTATAACTTCATAATCATATATATATATGGGTGTGGCTGAAAATAGGCTAAACCCCTTTTTACCCAATGGTTTTGCTGATCATTATCCCGTTTTTAAATGGCTATTTGTTTGGGAATATACCCTATTTTCAGACACACCCATATATATGATTTATGAAAGCCTTGTCAAACTGTAGTATGTATCCACGATGTTTGTTAGATGTCGGAAGACTTTCAAGGAACAGCAGTTGGTGGTTTCAAGCATCCATGGACTTGGCACTGGCTCAGCGTTGGCTAAAAGCTGCCAGATGCACAACATTGGACAAGACTGATGAGGATGAAGCAGCTGGTTGCATGGAAGAAAACAATGATTCTGATCCACCAGCGATTGTATGAATATATATATATATGTTTCAATACATATAATGAAATACATATAAATATAACATCATATAAATATCTTATATACATTTGAAAAAACACAACATAGATGTTGTGATACATCTTCATCATACAACACACATTTTGTATAACAACAACGTGTTGGACTTTTGGACTTCAACTTCCAAGCCTCATGCCGCTGAGTTCACCACTGTGACGCCATGAAGACATTCCTTTGGACGGCCATAACTCTGACCGAGATCCTCTCGAGAGCAGCTGCGCAGTGTCGTTGTTCGCGATATCTGTGCAGGACTGTGGTGTGATCGATGTAATGATTGTAAGTTTTTTAACAATGAAATGGTGTATTAATTACTCAAAAAGAATCATGTTGTGATTTCTAGATTCTAACAGGGTTTGTTCAAGCACTGCTGGGCATATGATGCAAAGATTTGATGACATACCCGGACATGTTGGGCCTGCGAAAACATAGGTGAGACCTGCAGACCCACCATGATTTGGCTAAATGCTGATGGTTGGCACAAGTTCATGTTTTTTTTGGCTGTACAAATGCAGGATTGCTTCATCTCCCAATAACCCTTGACTTCTTTGCAGGATGAGGAAATGCCATGGAAAGGCCATGTCATGGTTTGGTTGAATTGAACAAAAACAACCCCCAAATTCGATCGTTAATCATCATATGTCCGTATCATATCCATATATTTCCGTAGAAAATCGTGTTATTCCATGTCATCATTCCCTCAATCTTTGCCATGTTCAGTCACACCTGGCTGCGTGTTCGCAAGGAGCGGCGAGAATGAGTACAGCTACACCATTGAGGAGATGCCATCGCAAGAAATCATTCAGCACCTTGCCATGAAAAGATTTGTTTAATGGGTTTATGTACGTAGCAATTTGTTTTAGAAAAAATATCCATCAGCTTAACTGCACTAATGATTATGTCTGGATATATCATCATAGTGTAGCTTTGTTTATGTTTTTTGATGGGAATGGATGATTATCATGTTTTTTTTGTTTATGCGATTGTTTATTCAACATGTGCCAGATCTCATGAGATTTTTACGATGATTTAAGCATGAATATTTGCTGCATCTTTAATGGATGATGGCCAAGCAGTACACTGGAATGACGGTTTTCAACATTTTTGAACACTCAGATATCATGGGATGTTACCATCAAGAATAGGAAATGAACACATGAATACTGAATGTACTGAATGTATGTCTAAAAAAACATCTTGGATAGATGAAATTTAAGGTACATGACATAGAAGCATCCTCAATGTAGCCCTGCGGTTATTTCATTGAAATATTGAAATATAATCCAACAATATCCAACATCATCCAATTGTAGATATATGGTCACCATCAAATCGTGAGCCCAGATGCCTCAGGTGTATTTTGAGCAACAAAGCCTACAATCCTCGCGGTGATTGCAGATATTGCTCTTCCTGCGATGGCAGTCTTTGTACGTTCCACGGCGGCATTGCCTTTTTTCGTGGAGTTCGTGGTTTTAATGGTCTGGAATGGGAAGCTGAAGGCTATGAGACTTCCAACTGGAAAGAGTTTCAGCATATTGATGGGATCCTGCTACTTACATCTACTTCCCCCCAAAAAAAGCTGGTTGCAGGTTGCCAAGGAGGTGATCAGTTGGGTTGGTACCTTTAAAATGTTGGGCAAACTCTAGCAATTTGATCAATTCCACATACTTCCACCATGATTTGTCATACTTTTCATGGATTTTCCCATTGAGAAGTGCCATAAAATTGGGGGCCCAACTCTCATTTTTGCACACCCAGTTCTCAGTTGTCTGGGGACAAAAAATGTAGCACCAGGGGGTCCCTGAAATCAGCTTGTCTCGGTGAGTGGAACAAAAACAAGTTGGTACTCTGTGAACAGGTACCGGGTTTTCTGAGTACATGTTGAGAACCCTGATTGAGATTATTCAAGTTGTTTTTTTCCGAAGCTTTCTGGGTTGTTTTGGTGTTTTCTCTCCCTTTGTTCATGTTTTTTCCTAATTGAAACAACATGTTCATGTTTGTGAATCATGTGCCCGCATTGGCCAGAATGAATCACAACCACACTTTTTTAAACCTTACATATTCAGTTGGTATGCTGACTGGGGGTGGCCATAAGAGCTGAACGGATTTTTTGAACATGTTTTGAAAGCCGTTGAACCTGTAAACATAGGATACTCTATGATATTTAATTTAACATAGGCCAGTTTCAGATGGCCTATTGAAATGGTTATCACCACATCCATATCCCCATGATATTTCCAATGGCAGGTTACTCCAAAGAAATATTCCCGTGATAGCTTCTGACCATGTCCCATCATGATCATCAGAATGTTAATCATATTGTTGGCCATATAAGTTCTACATCTATCTCTTTATGATCCATTGTGGTTGGTTTACCCTACAATTTGGATATAGATATAGAAGTTACATGAACTTACAGAATATCTCATCATAGTAAACCAATATAGATATAGTATCCCAAACTACTAAATTGGGATCTATTGGGTAGTCTCCCTGATTTCCAACTATCACAACTATTACCACTTGTGGACCGTTCTATCCCCATGATATCAACACACCCTCTAGTTATAGTGTAATTGTCCAATAACTTTGGGGATTACCCTCTGGCTATTTAACATAGCCATGGAAAATGACCCATTTATAGTTTACCTATTAAAAATGGTGATTTTCCACGGCTATGTTAAATAACCAGAGGGTAAACGGTTATATCCACATATACTACCAGTTTATCATCGTTACCATTACGGTTGGGTGCATACCTATAGATTCAACATAGCTATGGAACATGACCATGTTCAATAGGTAGATAATTCAACTAAAGATGCCATGTTCGTCCATGTTCATACATATTTCAGAATTAGCTATGTTAAATTACCAGAGGGTAGAATAATTGAAACTCTTACTGGGAACCATAGGGAATAACATCATTAACCGATAAGTTGTTCAAGAGCAGTGACCAAACTCTTGTTGATTGTACATGATTATTTAAAAGGGACTTCTACTGGGTAGTTTAACGGAGACTATTACCCTCTGGTAATTTAACATAGCTATTGACAATGACCATTTATAGTGGATTTACCAATTAAACATGGTGATTTTCCATAGTTTTTTGTATGTTTACCAGAGGGTATTACATTGAACCAACGTAGGAAGCAATTTGCAACCAGGTTTTTGACGATGCGCAAATGCCCCAGGTGCCAAACCAGCGGTACCTGCGAATCGCCTGGGACCCTGAGACCTGGGTACCGTCGTTAAATGGCGATGAGTTTCATGCAACATTTTAGCTATGCATGGAAAAGTACAAGACTAGAATTCAAGAATTCTCAAAAAAACATATTAATTATAGTAGAAACTGATTTTTGGATGGATTCTATTTTGTTGGCATAAGATTAAAAGGCTACAGTGGAATGGTGATTCACTAGCCGCAATGATTGTACTTCAACGACCAGAAATCTGGTGACGGAGTTCTACTCAGCCGAGTTTTCTTTCTGTGAGATGTGAATGATCCATAAAAATCAATGTCGTGGGATGGAACGGTTATTATAAGATATTACCCATAGGATCCATGTATGGTATATATGGTAACATGGATCCCATCAATATACCCCAGTCATGTTCGCATATATACCAGCACCATGGATCCTATGGGTTATAAGTTGATTCTTGTGATATCTTGCGAACATTATTGTGGGCGCGTGTTGGGTCGGAAGTCTTTTGGCTCGGATTGGTTGTGAATGAACTGAAGAATTGCCCGTTTTTTTGGTTGAGTAATACCGCAAAAGCCGAACTGCGGACCACTTGTGGGAGGAACATTTATTTACCTGATGTTGTTTGAATTGCCACTCACTTCTACTACACACAAGAAATAGCTACCCTCCACCAAACAAATGACAGTGTTCCAGCCGCGCTGAAAGTACCAGATTGGACATACAGCTACGTTCCTACCACCATGACCATGAATCAATCAATGTAGATTTGTTTAAAGGAACAATTACAAATAGATAGACATATTCTTATCATTTACATGATTACAGGTGTGTTCCCTGATGTTTCCCGAGAGGTCGAACGGTTCGAAAGTCCTCCCCTTTTGGTTTTCCCTTCCCAGGTTCTTACCCCGCGCGGCAGCCGTGGTATGCTTTGCCCTGGGCTTGCTGTTGCTGGTGATCACGGTGACCCCCGCTGGATCGGTTCGTAACGATGACTGGGGGGTACCCCCGAGGGCAGGAAACCTCCACATTTTCCTCATCTGGCTGATGAGATAGTTCATGATACTTTGGTTTTTGTGTACAAAAAAAAATCTGATCATGAAAAAAGGTGATGAGGTTTGGTTTTGATCAGCCCTGCAACACGGAACGACTTGCGTCCCAACCCGGTGCCCACTTTGCCGATCCCGGCGAGGTACGCTCCACGTGGAAATGGGCCCAGAGAACAGTTCTCGTCCGCGCCGCTCGGCATCCGATGTGGACCTGGGGTGGACCAAAGATGGTGACCCACGCAGCGAAGATGTCAAGCACTCACCAGGGGGGCTAATTCAAGTATACATATGTGTATATTTTATATTATAATATATATATATAATCAATTGTATGATATTGTTATATGACTTCCACTCACAATAAAGAATGAAGATGAATAAAGAAGATCTCCCGAAGTTGATGTTGTGATAGATTACTTCCACTGGCAACAAAGGTCAATAAAGATGAGCATTTAAAGTATCCGGTAGGTCATGAATTTTGAGGATGGTTTGTAGGTATAAATCCGAGATCGAGTGCCAAGCCAATTTTCAGAATTTCATCCATTTGCACAGGCAAGACCAAGAATCAACAAACCTTGAAGTCTATGAAGTATTGTAGCACCCCAAAGAAAAAAGTTAGATTCTGATGAAACCAGTGGATGAGATTCATAGATTCTACATACTTTTTTTTGTTTGCTGCACTATCAAGAAAACAAAGTGCACCAACGACAGGCAGACAAAACCTGGATCCAAGACTGGTGAATCATGGTGAAGCATTGTGAAACATGGTGAACGTGAATTGGTTAAACAAATCGATCTAAGTATCATGTGCGCATATCCTGGACATATGGTTTAAAGCATCAAATCTAATTGTTTTTGCTGAAGCTCCCAAAAAAACAACAACAAGACTAAGTAAAATGTGTTGGTTGTTCCTCTATTTCCTTGAAAAAAAACAGGCACAACCGCATTTTTCGTTACCAGCTGCTGTCGAAAATCAGGTGCGCCCAGATGAGCTGCCTGAAAATCAGGTGAGGCCTGAGGTTCCAATGCACCTTGGCTCAAAAAAAATACCGCTCCGGGGGAATCCTCAGTGGTCACCTGCAGGTTGTTTCAAGGTTACCCTCTGGTAATGACTAACATAGCTATTGACAATGACCATTTATAGTGGATTTTCCCATAAAAAATGGTGATTTTCCATAGTTTTTTGTATGTTTACCAGAGGGTAAGTCATGGCTAAAGATGACAACTGGATGATAACTGGGGTATGACTTCGGAAATCTCCATATGATACCAGCTAAAGATGTGTGATAAGCAGGTGGTAGTATACGAGCTGGTATCATGATATATCACGATAACTATACCATTCAATTAAGAGTGACTATCATATACTATCAAATATATGAGAACTACTTGATCCAGTTGGTATACCAGATAGTGTTTTATTATTACTATTATCATTATTAATGTCATTATTGTCATGATCATTGTTATCATGATCAATTATTATCATTGTTTATATATATATTACATAATAGTACTACCTGATCAGATATGTGTACAGTATAGACCATGTTACATGTAGTACATATGTTTGTATATGTGCTGCAGCCATTTTAGCCATTTTAGTGCTTTCAGCTACCTTCGAGCTGACTGAGTGAAAAGGTG
>Ga0126342_10018383_pt1 | contig 11988 bp, 14 predicted proteins | sample Cyp1metagenome_FD_92528 | JGI IMG/M metagenome (GOLD analysis project Ga0126342, IMG submission 92528) | Coral microbial communities from Lord Howe Island, Old Settlement Bay, Australia - Cyphastrea 1 metagenome | ecosystem: Host-associated > Invertebrates > Cnidaria > Coral ... | reverse complement strand
TGGCTACAGCATCGAGCAAAACTTGAAACCTACCGTTCAATACCTTTTGGACTTGGGGCTCACGGAAGGTCAAGTTGCCAAGGCAGTGGCCACATTTCCTCGAATTCTTGGCTACAGCATCGAGCAAAACTTGAAACCTACCATTCAATACCTTTTGGACTTGGGGCTCACGGAAGGTCAAGTTACCAAGGCAGTGGCCACATCTCCTCAAATTCTTGGCTACAGCATCGAGCAAAACTTGAAACCTACCGTTCAATACCTTTTGGACTTGGGGCTCACGGAAGGTCAAGTTGCCAAGGCAGTGGCCACATATCCTCAAATTCTTGGCTATAGCATCGAGCAAAATTTGCAGTTAACCTTTGGCTGGCTACAAGGTTTTGGTGTTCAGAAGGTGAAAATTCTGAAACTTCTTATGGGCTGGCCCCGTTTGTTGGGCTACAGTATTAGCAACAATTTTGAACCAAAGGCAGCACTACTTGAAGAGCTTTGTTCTCCAAAAGGTGCTCGTGACATCATTGCCAAGAATCCTGAAATACTTCGATTCAGCTACAATCGGCTTGCAACGCGATTGATCATCCTCGTCCAGAGGCGGGAGACATCGAAGGTGTATTCCGCGATGTCTTTGACTGATGAGGCCTTCGCACGACGTTTTCGTCTTGAGGGCCAATGTTCATTTCCAAAGACGAAGCCAGGCATAGTACTTCGCCCATCATGACAACTACTCTCCCTATCAGACTCGAGAAGCCTTCGTATCAGACAAGATTGCATTCAGCGCAAAAACAAAGTGGTGCACCGGACCAATCCCCGATGGGCATTTTGTTCATTCAAGCATCATGTTTTGTTCCGTAGATGCCGTAGATGTTAAGAACAAGAATATAATATATATATATATATATATGTTGAGATGTTTTGAGCATCTAATATATTCTAGAAAAGACTCCTGGGTTTGTGTCTGGTTCATTGGCTTTTCCCTTGTCACGTAGCTACAGAGTACATGGAAGTGGTTTCTAGGCCACCTCTTGGAAGCCATTTGTTGGCTCATTGTATCGCATAGACGTTGGACACAAACATGGAGAACATGTTTATCATCGTTGATCACAATTGTGGTTGGATATGACCATCTTTTTGTATCTTTTTGGAATACAGTATTTTAGAAAATGTTTGATATCTATAGACTATTCCACCTTTGGAACAGATGTGGATCATTACTGTATCCCATAGTCGTCTACTTTGATGATTCAAACATCCTTGTATGATTCAAACATTCCTTTTGTGATTGCTTGTGTCTCCATATATCCCAGCGGACATCCCTGTTGAAGAGCTTTCCTCCCCATAAACCAACATCTCAAAGTATATCAATATTCAGTCCACTGGGTACAAGCATGTAGAATGCTCTACACTCTACAATGTGTTTTGTTTTTTTGCGGTGCAGTAATCATTCTTGGATCTGTCAGGCCAATCTCCCCTTCATATTGATTAAATACTCTGCTGTAAGCTAACCAAGATATGGACAATCTGTAGATCATTTTCCTTGGATTGTTCCATTGGTTTTCCACATCTGTTTCTAGTTTTACCCCACCAAATCCCATATAATCCATTCAGATTCCCGTTGATTCCCTATATTAAATCCCTATTGACTCCCTACTAAATCCTTGTTAAATCCCTATTAAATCACCGTAAAATCACGGTCATTCCATGTCATTCCCCAGTGCTATGCAACCTGCGACACCGGCGCCGTTGCCTCAGTTTCGGACGCCACCGAGCCTGAGAGATCCGAGAAAACCGAGATGCCCCAGGAGGAGCTGCGGCGCCTGCGGCGCCTGGGGGTGCCATTGGAGCAATTCATAGCCCTATCCCACAGGTATGGCCCGAAATACCAGTTATAACTAGAACATACTAGAACTACTTTCTTTAAATATAGGTGATTTCTATAGGTTTATGGTGATATATGGTGATATATATATATATATATATAGGTTTCTACTTTTCATAAATGGTGTTATAATATGTTATAACTGGAACTATTATAAGTGGTAAAGGGCCATAAACTGCATCGATGGGTAACAAAAAATTGTATTTGGTCAGCAAGAATGACCAGGTTGACTACCAAGTCAGGGGATGCGTTATTCTTTGAAATTAACATGTATATTGAAGCAACACCAACAGAGGATATGAAGTGAGCCACTGAAAACACATTGTTATCCCATCTCATTATAGTACTTGCTTGAGAGGTTTCTCTACCATGGGATAACATAATATATCATAATGTATCATAATCCCCAATAAACCATAGTGTAATTCCTTATTTCATATCCAATCAACCAAGGTATTTTGAATAGCTCATTTCAAATTCCTAGTGTTTCAAGGGGTTGCTTTTGCATTTGTCATTTGCATTTGTCATTTGCAAAGGCAAACCTTGTTCAATGAGATAATGAGTATGGTTCAAAACTACTTACACACAAAAAAACTTAGTAGTAGCCCTTGAAACAGCCAATTTTCCAGGTCCAATACTACCTTGCATTATGTTTGAACCATAGGCACCAGCACATTAGGTTTTGTTTGCATTCCCCATGAATTCTTTTGGGGTTTCATTCTTTGTTGGCAAACATTGTTACAAGGTAGTGTTTACCCAATTATAAGTTGGTTTATAAACCAACGTAAGTATAGATATATCTACCACAAACCATAGTTATTGGAGTTATGTGCACCAACGTAGCGATTCCGAGCTGGGGCACCACCTTATCAAGGTGGCAACAAAACGACTCTGCCAGGACTTACCGGCCACAGTCACCATTGAAGTTTCTGAAGGTAGGGCCTGTGGGTTGGACCGTTGGACCCAAGGTTTTTTTGGGATTCTAGATAAACCAGCTCAGTTGGGGATATTTAGATATTCTTCATTAATGTTCATTGAATATCCCTTGGGCTTTGTCATTCTGACGTATTCTGCCTATCAACCAGATAATTGTTCCAATTCTTATTTGAATTGCCTTTGGGCTATGTGATTCTGATTCTAACTATCAAACTATCAACCAAGCAGTCGCAAATCACAGTATCACCATTCGCTATCCACTTTTTCTGTTCAGGACATCTCCGTTTGAAACCAGAAGACCGGATCCACCCGCTCATAGAAAAAATGCAGGGTGCCTAAGGGTGGCAACATTTTATCTTCCCAAACTTGCCATACAGGACATTTTACAGGAAGTCCCCTTGCTTGGCAAATAAAATAAATCATGGTATATTAGTTTGCTTTCCTGCAAGGTGGTTCCCCATCAGTTATAAGTTGGTTTGTAACACCCCCCTGACTGTGGAAATTATATCTGACATAAACCATATATCGTACATATTCATATGCATATTACACATACACATATTATATAAATTATATATATATACTCATAAACCAACTTAGCTATTGTTTGCGGGCAACACCTCGTGCAGATGTCCCCTGCCAATCCAGTGACAGTCACCTTGAGCCTTGCTGCGAGGCTCAGATTCCAAGTCGTCGGAGGGTCGGGGCAACTTGGGGAACCCAGGGGATGGCGGATCTACACGGAAAAACACGTGAATTTTGCTGGAAAGAAGTGGGATCTCACCAAGGAAAAACATGGGGTATCTACAGTTAAGGCCATTTATTAGTTATAACTGGTTGTAAATGGGATTATACATTCTATAAATGGGGTTTTCTTAGTACTTATAAATGGTAAAGGGCCATAACTGTAGTCAATATCGAGTGGTTTCCAGAAAAATCGAAGTTTTGACGTGACCGAAGATTGGTTTTGGAGTCTTGCCACAAACAAAGCGGAAGCTGGACGATTCAGCCAATCTATACCATGATCCATGTCGTACATAGTGCCAAAAGGATCAACTTGATGCCCTCACTTGGATCAAATTGTGTATCCAAGGGCCTGGGATGATCCTCAAGAACTCTTCATGTTCTTAAGAGGGTCGAAATCACCAGTCAGCCAAAAATAGATAACATGACCTAACCAAAAAAATGACCTAGAAATCGCAGATCCCTTGAAGGTCAAACCTCCATATGTTTGTTGGTTCTTACTTGAAGGGGCTCATGTGGGTTAATAACTAGATAGGTTACATACTAAGTAGTTAGATATAGATACTATCTAGTTAGCTCACTTAGCTATATCAAACTTAGCGGACTTAGTATATGAACAAAATATGGGTCTATAGAAGCCACCATCACTTTGCCGCCACGTGCTGGTCGTCGCTTCGTTTCACAGGCCAAACAGCCTCGGCAGCATCGGCCCCTGTGGATGTCACGGAGGTCGCGTCGGAGGTGCAACGGTGCTACGCTGCTACTCCCCCAGTGATGTTTGATGGCCTGTAAAGCCCATGAATGCTATACTGGTTGGTGGTTTGGAACATGACTTTTATGACTTTCCATATATTGGGAATAATGATCCGAACTGAAGAACTCGTATTTTTCAGAGGGGTAGGTATACCGCCAACCAGTATAGATATATCATGATTTTATGTACCGTAATAAACCATCATAACCCCCAGTAAAATTGTTGTTATAAACAAACTTTACTAAATAATTAGGAGCACCACATGGGCTAGTGACGGCTAGTGGTCAAGAGGAATCATCATTCCACGTAGGATATGACTTTAGGGAGTACCAGAAGAGTCTGAACATCACTGGGGACCATCGACCCAGTTCAGCAGAAATTTGGACCTGACTGGCACCGCACCACTGGCACCCGTGTATATAACGGGCTTTTCGGCAGCTTTTTCCGACGGAGCAGCTACGACAAGGCGTGGAATGCTGGTGACAGCGCCATCACTGGGCCATCACCGTCATCGTCGTGGCGAAGAGGCATTGTTTCATCAATCCGAGATGACACTAACGAGCTGAGGTTTGCCTGACAGCAGACGTTCGCAATGAATTCTTAGATGATCTCCAAGGACTTTGTCAGGATTCGATGAGCCATACGGGTGTGTCTCACAATTCGCGGGGTACTAAACCTCTGTGTTGGGTTCATATCCTTTTGGAAACTTGCGGAGGTTAGGTCCTCATATTTGATCATTTTGCTCATTGTGTTTGGTTGATAGCTAACCCCTTGGCGTCCAACCATTCTCGAAGGTATAATCTGACCCCTGAACCCTATCAAACCCGTCCGAAGATCTTTGAAGGTCTTTGGGGTATTAAATTGACCATCCAAATCTGAACCCACAGAAGCAGCTATAGTTGAATCACTTGGTTGAGAAGACAATAGAAGACATGGGTTTATCGTAAAAGGGTATATCCAGAAATCGGTTGGCTTATTATCATGCTTCACATGAAGATGGCCATAGCTGGCCATTTAAATTCATTTTGGCGATATACCACATTTTCAGACACACCCATATATTGTATTCTTAGTCAAATATCCCGTTAAAATCATCAAATCTTCATTAATTATCATCATTATCCCCATACTATCCCCTTATATCCCCAAAAATACCCCCCGTCATATCCCATAAAAAATCAAATTATATCCCAATGTTTAAATCTCCATATATCTCCATTATCATCATATCCCCACAGTTAAGGCCATTTATTAGTTATAACTGGTGATTTCTATGGGATTATACATTCTATAAATGGGGTTTTGTTAGTACTTATAACTGGTATTTCGGGCCATAACTGCACATGTTTCACAATTCCCCCTGCAGGGTCCTCCTTCCAGGCCACCCAGAAGGCGACCGATCCACCAGAACGCGACGAGATCTGCTCTGCGCCGGCAGGAGCTGCGCAGGGAAGGTAGCGATGTTTTTTTTTGGTCGGTGAAGTACCATAAAAGTCCCAAAACACCAAAAAAGGTATAGATAAAAGTCAAGAAAAAGTCCATGATGCCTATTTTTGCTGGCATTTTTCAATGATGTACAATGACATACATAGGCTCAAACGTATTTTTAAGATTGCAACTTTCGGTTTTATGCATATAGTTTTCTTTAAGGTGAGCCACGAGAATTGTGAGTTGGTTTTAATTCGTGGCCGACCTGGAAAATTCAGAAAGGATTAGCCATTTACATCCGAATATTGTTGATTAGTTCATATTAAAAATGGATAAATATGGCCTAAATCTGGCCTATGGAATGCTATGGATATCTATGGATATCTATGCTTACACCCTTTTCGGTGAAATCACCAGTGATTGCCCGCAGATTCCTGCTATCTTGGAGATTTTGCGCCAGAAATAGGTCTGTTTGGAGATTTGATGACTGCAGTTTTTGGGTCAAAGGGGAGTTACCCTGCTTCAAATTGGTTGCTTGGAACATGGCACCCCAACTGTTGTTTTGCTTCTGTTTGCGGTCGGATATTCAAGAGCAATCAGTACGGTAGGACGTCATAGGATGTGGTCCCAGCTGCTCTAATGTATATAGTTAGAAAATAAATCGTGCAAAAGAAGAGGTGGCCATCATAATGTTCCAGCCACAAGTCCAATAGATGACCCATTCTTTGGTTTCAAGTTTCAATCCCAAATTTAGCGGGATGTAATGTATAATTACCCGAGTGACTAACCACAGATCCTTACTTCGCTATTCCTGATGCCTATTTATCCTGATGATTGTTGCGTTAACCCCAAACAGATGATGATGATGTCTTCGGGGTGTATCATGAGTGCACTCGGATCAAATATATCCACTAAATCCCATCTCATCAAATCCCATCAAATCCTGTTACATAAATCCCATTAAATCCACTAAATCCCATTAACCCTTATAAAATCCCATTAAATCACCATTTTCCTATGGTTTTCCTATGGTTTTCCTATGGTTTTCCATTAAATCCCGTTAATCCCACATTAAACCCCCATTAACCCCCTATGAAACCTCCAGTTTGAGATACCCCTTGGTCCAGTACAAAGCCATCCGAAAACAAAAGAGGCCCCAGCAGATTTTGGATAAGCTGGTTGATATGTTCCGAAACGGGATGGTAATATTATAAAGTTATATGCATATGCATATATGTTATATTATTTTTTTTTAATATAGATATAATAATATTAATTTAATGATAATGTCATAATTTAATAATAATAATAATAATGGTAGTAATAATAATAGTCATAACAATGATAATAATGATGATAAGAATAATTAGTAACAATAATGGTAGTAATAAGAATAGGCATAATAATGATGATAATAATAATGACAATAATGGTAGTAATAAGAATAGTAATAATGATAATAATGATGATAATAATCATGATGATATTATATATATATGGGTTAGATTATAGTGATCACTATGGTTATTCACGACTTACTGAGCAGAATTCTCCTTGCAGCTTGTCCAAAAGCAATGGAGATGCAGCAAGGTTCTGAAAGACTCGCATGTGACTTGGATGCCAGCTGTAGTTTATCCACCGATGAGAAGACTACAGTAGAGATAACGTGAGATAACCAAACGTGTAGCCAACATTCTGATTATATTTTTTTGGAGTACACTCCATGTTCATGATGGTGGGAAACAAATGCAGGAAACCCCTCAGAATTTGATGGTAAAAACCCATGGTTTCCATGGCCCCAGAGATCAATACAAGGTGAAGGATCACCGACAGGAACAACTCGGACGGCATCCAATGATTTCTGCTCCCGTTCGGCTGGCGTCAACACATCGTCCAAAGGTGTCTTGATCTTGATTTGGAATGGGGTAACTGAGGAATTGGGTTTTTGGAGGTATACTTCTACTTTGTTGATATCTTTATTTATGCATGCTTGAAATCCCATTGGTATCCTTACATAGTGTGCAGTGCTCCCTGGTTACAAGTTGGTACCACCTTGTAACTGTTTGATAACTACGGTGATGAGTCCTCTGAGGGGATTGGCATAGCACCACAATTGTACCTGAACTCGAAACCCACAAAAACTTACTAGTGAACTAAGAAACCGGCCCATCTAAGTACTCTAATTGACTATCCCATCAAAATTCCCTATTGTTAATAGACTACATATACAAAAGGCCATATTTTTTTCTGGTCAATGAACTCAAGATATCTTGAAACCACCCAGAATTTGAGGCTTAAACTTTGTCGAAGCTGTCATGGTGTCCTTCAATTCTGGTCTTGGACCAACACTTTCAGTGGTCGCCTATGCTGCCATGTTGTCCGGCGACCCGGCTGAAGATTCTTCGCCAATGAGCCTGATATAGATCAACTTAACGATGAGGAGCTCACCGTATATCAATGGTAATTTTAGGATCCTAAAGTGGAGGTACTGTACCATATAAGGCCATATTTTATGGGAATATTATCTTACATAGGCGGGCCTTATATAGGCCTTATATATGGTAGGTACCTCCATTTAGGTTCCCGAAATTCCCATTGAATATATGATGTGCACGTGGGAGCTAGTGAGAAAAGGTAGGCTACACACCAATGGAGCATGCTTATTGAAACCATGAATGTTGAATTGTGTGTGTGTGTGTTAATTTTCAGGAAGCCGACGATGTGAAGTCCTAAATGCGGTCTGTGTGTCTGCCTGCGTCTGTATGTGTGTGTGTGTGCGTGCCTTTTTCTCAACACTAATCAATCACCAATTTAAAATGCAGATAGGCTAGAATCAAGTCAAATCAGGGTACCCAAGCAAATTGACCCATTCCCATTTGTAGGCCATTGACTTACCAAACGTTATCTGATTACCCAGTTTCAACATCCCTAGATTTTGTATTATCTCATATATCCCTTAATTTTCAGGTACAAGGTGGTGCCCACCCCATCAACTATAGATATATCAACCAGAAACCAACTCAGGCAACGAATTTGGGCACCACATGGATGATAATCCAGTTGTCCTTGTCCATTTCTGATATTATATATATAACTATATATATACACATGTATTATATTAATAGATGATGATCATACATGCACATATATATATATGCATATATTTTTTTTTTTTTATGGTATCCGTTTGACATACCATGATACAATATACCCATTATTCCCATGGTTGCTCTTGAAATTGTCCATGGGTCAGACCAATGCATCCCCACGAAAAAAGGAGCTGGGCAAATTCTGTAAGCCCAGCAGTTCACCAAGGTATGTGCGTCAGCCAGCCCGAGTGAAAACCAGTTTTTTCAGTACTAAAAGTGTCACCCCATAGACATAGAATGTTTCTCATTACATAGAAATAAGCAGTTATTTCACTAATAGCCATGGCCTTAACTGTAGGCTATACCCTATACTTTGTCAGAATCTTTTTGGTATAGTATAGATTCCTCCAAGGTGATATACCCCTCTTACCAGGCTGAAATGACCCCCATGATGATATTGAAATGCAGTTGGTGGTGCCCATGTGAGCGATTCATCGCTAAGTTGGGGCCTACATAACTCCAATTTCAAACTGGTTTATGGTAGATATATCTATACTTTTCCTATGGTTTATAAACCAACTTATAGCTGAGGGGGCACCACCTTGTATGATAGTCTGTGGGACTGGGAAGTAGGGTACCAAATCGTCAAACAACCTTGTTTCTTAGCCATCGCCAATGGTCCAGTTGTCCAACATTGTTTCTGGATGAAATCAGGGTCGTGTGTCTTTTCTTGATGCGATCCCTGTGGGGTTACACACTTCTGGTGCTTCAAGATGTTGGCTCGGAACTTCAGTCTGAAGCTTCGGTAAGTTGGTGGATCCCCCCAGCAAGTTGGTCGACATCACTACCATCAGTTCGATATACCAAAAACCCAAGAACTCACCTGGTTATTTCCACCAACTTAAGCCATACATCAGGGGGCACCTTATGCGATTCCCAAGATCTCCCAAGATCCGAGGATCTGTGGGATTTCTCTTCGTCCTTTTCGTGGCGACGGTCACTGCCATCGTTGAGCAGCAGACCTTGATGCGAGCGTCGGTCGAGTGCAACGCCACCACCTTCCAGGAGTTGTGTCAACGTACACCCGCCTGGGCCCGGCAGACGACGATCTGGAGCGGCTTGATCTACCTTTGGGCTTGTGCCTTGGCAGAAAACCATAGGACGGATAGATTTTTTCTTGATCAGACAACCTGTTTTTTTTGTTTGGTCGGATTATGGCCGATTTGGGCGATGTGTGATTGTCCGAGAATTTCAGTGCTAAACTCCAGGGTTGCTATTTGATGATATTTGTTGGTCATTCTTTGTTCATGAGAATTGTTAAAAAATGTTGAGTCTTTTCAGCGGTTTCATCCGGTCGGTCACCCTTGATGGACCATGATGGACCGAAGGACCGAAGGACCAGGGGTTGTTCCTTTTTTGTTCCTACAATGTGGTACCCCCCAGTGATGTTAGTTAGTTTATAACCCCCATCAACTATAGATATCTACCATAAGTCCTACTTATTGTAGTTATAAACCAACTTGGCTATCGAACTGGGGCACCACTATGTAAGCAGCTGAGCAACGCTCAAAATCTCTGGTGCTCTGCAGTTCTATGGATGTTTTTTTTCTCTCATGGTCGATTTGTGGAGGGGGTACCAGACCTCCAACATCCAACACCGGGCCACGAGTTGGGTTGGAAATGCAAGTAGTCATCTAAAATGGTTGGTTATAGTTGGGTCCTATGTTCATTTGGGCCATGCTAATCCCCACCAGGTTCATTAGTCGCTAACCTTCCACGGTCACCAGGTGGTGGCTTTTACTTTGACTTCCTGGAAGCCTTTTTTGAGGGCCAACTCTGCCCCTTGCTTTGTGCCTCAAATGGCGATGTCTGGCTATGTCACCTGGCAGTTGATCAAAAGGAACAATACCGACAGATGTTGTCCATTTGTTTACAAAGCAAAAGCAAAAAAGTCTTGTTGGTGGTTTCAAACATTTTTATTTTCCATAATATATGGGATAATCCTTCCCATTGACTTTCATATTTTTCAAGATGGTTAAAACCACCAACCAGAAGTGTGTTGTAGATATTGTAAATGATAATGATGTCCATTGACAACAAGCAACCGACTCTCCAAATATTTCACTGTCGCCGACCATATTGGACTGTTTGGACGGGTTATCCGACCGATCTTGGATTTATACCATTGTAATGTGGGTAAACCAATCATAAACCATCCAAATCACAATTTTTATTGGTATGGTTACCATTCCCAACTGGTTGGTTTATTGGTTTACCATGTTTTACCCATATTACGTATGTTTGTGTTGGACTTTTAAAGGTTTATCATTTCTTTGTTCAGATTCTTGGTCAAATCCAAGAGTTCTTGTTGGGAGCGGCCTCTTCTCAACCCTTAGTAAGTTAATGATAGAAACCCAATGCCAAAAACATTCATAAACCTAGCATTGAAGGGGATGAACGTACCCATTTTTTTGGTGATTTTGGGGATGCTTTATTAAAATTGGTGTCCCACATTATATAATATTATATATATACCATGTTTAAGTGGGGTACCAGCCGATTTACTCAGCAGCCAACCGATTTGTTGGGTCCTCCCTGCAAGATCCACTTGGTTTGGGAGAATTTGTGTTGTAACCAACGGACATTGAGTAGGTTATAGCCCCACAGTTAAGGCCATTTATTATTTATAACTGGTTATTTCAATGGGATTATACATTCTATAAATGGGGTTATAAGTACTTATGACTGGTAAAGGATCCCAACAGGATAGCTACTGGGCTTTTGCAAGGTGGTGCCCACCTCTGTTAAATCCATCGATTGCTGAATCTCCACTTTATCTCTACCATTGTATTAAACAATTCCCCACAGTTAAGGCCATAACAATTAGTTATAACTGGTTATTTCTATGGAATTATACATTCTATGTCTATGGGTTGACTTGTTAGTACTTATCACTGGTATAACTCGGGCCATAACTGTATCCAATGAAGGCCTTTCCCTAGATGTTTAGATCCCATACTGTTGCTGTTGAAGCCCCTGAGTTTGTGAGAAGATTTAGGGGCGAACGCTCCCAACAACCATGGCTTGATCATCATTTTCGCATTAAACACTGACACTGCCATTTGACGGGCTTCCCCATTTTCAGACATGATATATATATATAT
>Ga0126342_10018382_pt1 | contig 11988 bp, 5 predicted proteins | sample Cyp1metagenome_FD_92528 | JGI IMG/M metagenome (GOLD analysis project Ga0126342, IMG submission 92528) | Coral microbial communities from Lord Howe Island, Old Settlement Bay, Australia - Cyphastrea 1 metagenome | ecosystem: Host-associated > Invertebrates > Cnidaria > Coral ... | reverse complement strand
TCCCAAGCTGTGGGTACAAAATGCCTGGCCCATCCCCATTTGTTCATCTTAATTTAAACCCGGAAATGCCCTTGAAACGGGGCACAAGACCTCCCATTCTGTAGTTGAAATTCGAACGGGGATATATATATATATATATGTATGTGCTCTACAAGAAACAATAGGAAAATCATAGGAAAATGGTGATTTAATGAGGGTTTATGTTACCCTCTGGTAAACTAACATGGTTATGGAAAATCACCATTTTTAATGGGTAAATCCACCATAAATCACCATTTTCAACAGCTTTTTGTATGTTTACCAGAGGGTATATGCTCAATAACAACCCCCCCAAAAGATAGGAACGTGACATGCGAATCTAAAACAGTGACAAGCTACTTTTCGATCTTTTCTGGGGTTACCACACACCACAAAATGGCATGATGCGTGATGAGCAACACTGGGGATTTTACAAACCCAAACTGGATGTGTACCTCTGCAAAGGCAACTTAACATTTGGGATATTGCAGCGACTTCAACGATGTGATTTGTACACCAACCGACATTTTTCGCTTCACTAAGAAATTTGATGCCTGTCCAGCCTGATGTTCATGGCAGTTCATGGCTCATCTTGCAGTTGGTTGAGTTACATATAATATACCCAGCATAATATATGTATATATGTATATATCATAATATATCATAATATATCCCAATAAATCTTGATCATCTAGCCATGATATCCGGCCATTGCCAATTGCCAAACAAGTTTCAAAAAGACCGAGGCACTCGATTGGTTTCTTGCAAGTCATATCCTTCCACATCGATACTGAAGGTCACACCGGTATACCTGGCAGCAACAAAAATGCCGGGGCGCATCCCTTTTGATAAATGGGTGATCTATGCCTTTTCTTATTGATAGGATGAATGTGATGTTTGACTATTATATTTTTGACAGGATATATTCGACATATTCACAAATAATTTCGCAACTACTATCAAATAAGTATCAATTATATATATCAAATAACTATCAAATAACTATATTCATTGGACATACCAACAGCTATTTATCTAATAGACTATTGATATAATTGGGATGTGAGGATCTATTACGAACTATGAATCACAACCCCCGATCCGATCCGATCTGATCTTTTGTTTTACATCACCACTCTATAGTCCCAGTCATATGATGTCATATGTGCGGTAACTACATCTAAAACACCGCCTAAATAATAAATATACGGATTTTCAAATATACGAACTTGTATTTTGGACTACCTCTGGTAGTCAAGTTTTCCGAAAAGCCCGTCCAGCCATTTGAACATACGGAATCCAATTTATTTCAACATACATTTTTAATTTTTAATATACAAATAGAACTAGTGTTTATTACTACCTCCGGGCCTCGTGGTCTGGCCCGCCCTCCACATATTTCAATATCGTTACCGTGGTTTCACCTACTTGTTTCCATGGTGTCTGGGGTGTGTTTGTTCAACAAGGGAAAGGGACCACTTGAGATGGAAACCCCAGGTCAAGTCGTTGAGTGCTCAATGGATTCTGCAATGTGGGCCCGATAGCCGGCTATGTTGGTGAACAGTTCAGCTCAAAAGGACTGTTGGGATTATTCTTGGGATATATCGAACTACTTAGATGGGGGTTATAAACCAACTTACAATGTTTGGGGGCCCCACTATGTACTGATGGGTTCTCAATATGAAGGGGGAAAGATCGAAACTAGATGGCTAACATGCACCAACAGAACGGGACTGGGGGCCCCTCTATGTACCCATTGTGTTGACAATAATGTACATAGACGACCACAGAAAATCAGACTGTTGGCATTTTCATCTTACAACATCATTGAAAATAGAAAATCATTGAACATAGAAAATCAGACAATCGTTTTTCACATGTTCTGCTGTCACAATTTACCATATTTATCTTTGGATATGTTCACCAGTGATACCTTGGGAGTTCAATGTGGCAGGGCCCAATAATCAATTTTAATTGTGGATGATCTATACCATCTATTTCTGGAACAAAATGGGTGGTGGTTGTTTTTTGGGACATTGGATGTTCACATAAAAAAGATGGTTTCGACAGTCAAGACCTACCCTCTGGTAAACATACAAAAAACTATTGAACATGGCCATAGAAATAGTGGATTTAGCCATTGAAAATTGTGATTTTCCATAGTTTTCTGTATGTTTACCAGAGGGTAAATCCCATTAAATCCCATTAAACCACAATACAAAGTCTTTAAACCACCATTTTCCTATGGTTGTCCTATTAAACCACCAGAGGGTAAACCATTCATTTTCCGTTCAAAAATGGTGAAGTCGGGTTTCCCGTGATGAACCTATGGGGCCCCCGTTGGCCTTCAGGTGCCAAAAAAGAAGTGGCTGAATTAACGATGGTTTATGGTAGATATTAAACTATACATTGCTATAGTATTCATGGGGTTTAGAAACCAAGATATAATCTATAGATCCCTACTATACATAGAATCCCCATTTTTGCTTGCTTAAATTACAATGTTTTCCTATTCACATCATATATCCCATACATTCCATTAAATATTTTGGAGGGTTTTTCTCAAAACTGTGCAGTATATCCTTTAATAGGTTTCTACCAAAACCTCCACAAACATATATCATCATATATATCCCATACATCCCATTAAACATCACCTGGTTCGTGGTATACCTACCCCTCTGAAAAATATGAGTTCGTCAGTTGGGATGATGAAATTCCCAATACCCTCTGGTAATTAACATAGCTATTGAAAATGGTGATTTATAGTTGATTTACCTATTAAAAAGGTGATTTTCTAAAGCTATGTTAAATTACCAGAGAGTAAAATTCATGTTCCAAATCACCAACCACCAACGTTTGAGGGTCCCATCCTGTAGACATCGCCCCTTTTCACGTTTTGGCGACGTTGGCGCATCGCCACGGTCGAACCAGGGATCCGGGCCTGGTCCAACTCTGACGAGCTGTGGGACCGGCCACAATTTGACCTGAGACGAAGATATGTTGCTGTTCCCTTTGGGTGATTGTTAATTATATATGATACATATATATATATACATACATATATACATATATACATATATATACATATATATATATGTACATATATGTATATAAACTAGTTATATTGCTATTCCAATAGCATATTCCAATAATGGATTTGTTCATGATCCCTTGAGATTAGTATCCCATAATGGAATATCATTGGGATACTCCTACCCAAGAATAGCGGGTCATAATGGTAACAGTTAATGTTTTTTCAAAACTGGGATGCGCTGGGATTCAATGGGGAATATCATGGGGATAGAATCTGGTTGGTGGTTTCAACCCCTCTCAAAAATATTGGTCAGTTGGGATCATTATTCCCAATATATGGAAAAATAAAAAATGTTTCAAACCACCAACCAGCAATAATAGTGGAATATTGGTAGCCTCCAGTGTCATCAAACTGTTCGATTGCGGAGGAAATCCATAGCCATGGAGGTTTGTTGCTGGGAAAATCCGTCCAGCACGCCATATTTGATTGTCACAGGATAATATATATATATATTAATGATAAGTAATATCCCATTAAATCTGATTAGTTATCTCATTCTATCCCATGAAATCCCATTAAAATCAGCAATAAATCCGATTAGTTATCCTATGAAAAGCTGAGGATCTCAAGACTGGCGGTTGGTTGATGCCCAATCCTACAATGTGAGGCCCCCGTTCGATAGCTAAGTTGGTGAACATAACTCCAATAACTATGGCACTATGGTTTATGGTACGCAAATAACTATAGTTACTGGGGCGAATCTAAACCAACAAACATAACTGGGGGGCCTCACATTGTAGAATCCTATTTAAGATTGGAATTTAAGGACAACCCCTTCAATTGGTTAGAACATTTCTATGTTATATTTTCGATGGGTTATAACCCACTTCAATGGTCATTCCAGGATCCTAAAATGGAGGTACGTTGGTACCATATAAGGCCATATGTTGTGGGGATATTCCCTGAAAGTTAGGCCTGAAAAATAGGCCTTATATATGGTAGGTACCTCCAATTTAGGTTCCTGAAATGGCCATTGACTTACAAAGTGGGATGAGGTACCAAGTATGGTTGATAATATGTGTCCATTATCCATACTGATACTGTGTTGACACAAATGAACTACCATGATAATATCCAACAAATAAAATATGTATCAAGATAGCATGCAATATCCCACAATTATGATAATTCAATTATGTTGATGCCTCTCCCTCTACCAAGTACATGGCAAGAAAGCGTTCAATCATCAATCCCATTTAATGTTCCATTTCTGTCAGTCAAATCCGCAGTTTTTTTGCTCAATTTTGCCAAACATTTTGCAGCCAATGAATCTCAATCGTCCATTGTTCAACCCTGTTTTTTGTTGAAATATGCTGAAATGTTCACGCAATGTTCTTGCTTAAATTATCAGTATGATCGGAGAAAAATCATCGGTTTTCTTCATTACATTCTTTCCTTGCTTCGATCCACATTAGTAAGCATAGTTAGTTCACCCATTTATAAATTACCCTCTGGTTATTTAACATAGCCATGGAAAATTGCCCAGTTATAGATGGTTTACCTATTAAATTAAACATTGTTATTTTCCATGGCTATGTTAAATAACCAGATGGTAGGTCTGTCTGAGAATGGTGGCATATCCCCTCAAAATGGCCACAAAAAAACTAGGGAACATCAGGATTCATGGGATCCGGAGGTCTTCCCCGAAATCTTCAGACACCAAATGTAGATCACCCCGTTGTAAACTCGGCTGGACCACTGAGTGGGATCCTTCAAGTAGGCCATTTGCTCCTTTCAAGCAATGTGGAGAGGTCCCACTCAAAGATCAGTGGGATCACCATATATCAACCACTTTGATATTAATTAATATATTATATTAGTATATCTAAATATATATGTATATTTTGAATATATGCTATTTAGCATTATAAAACTAGTTAATAAATCAAATCAACATATTTTTGTTGATACCATTTTTCCCCATTTTTCCCCACTGTTGATTGATCCCCCGACACCACTTGACATCCAAGGCACGCCCGAAGACGGCCCAGTTATTCACCTCGTTGCCTTGGACGCGCCAGGCGGCGGAAACTCGACCCTGCAATCCCAAGGATATTTACAAGCTCTGGATGAATATAGTTGGTTTGGAATTACAATAACCTAGATATAACTGGGGTTTATGGAAATAATCATCTTAACTATGGTTAGGTTGGGTTTAGAAAACAACTTATATAAGAACAACTTATACTTTCCTAGGATCTGCTTAAGGACCCCCCAAAAAAACAATAAAAGAGAAAATCCTAGGAGATTCCCCTTTCTTGGAAAAACAAATCATATTAGGATTAGTTGCGTAATTACGTGGATATAATCTTATCTTAGTTTTAATTTAACCGTTGGATTAATTTATAACAAGTATTGAGTGATGGAAAATCGTATAATTGCACATAAACTAAGTGCGGGTACATCTCGAGAACGGATTGACACATTGTTTTTCTCACTTGCTCTTTGGGAGGTAAAAAGAAAAGCAATTACTACGAAATCATCTATTTACGTGGTAAACCAATCCTTTCTTGATGGAAACGGGAAGATCATGTTGAACCATTCCCCAACTTGTGAATTTGGCTAAGACCACATGCCCATTGTTCAGACCAAATACTCTTAGATACCTGGCATGCTCTTTTTAGCTGGTCAGTATCCGTATCAGTGTATGTATGTATGTATGTATGTATGTATGTATGTATGTATATACACTGATGTTGTATATTTGTGTATATATAAATATATAGCCGTATATACTATGTTTATACATACATATAATATATATATATATATATACACATATGTATATATATAGATGTACTGGAAAATAACACACACTGGATTAAAGTACTCAACCACCCAGCCAGTCTGTTCCTCGCATCCGCTGTTTTCGGTCTGCTGGGCGCTGGGACAGTTGGAGTCGCAGTAACAGGCGGCATACCAACCAGGCCTAGGCCGAACTCGTTAGATGACCATATTAACCGACAAACAGAACGTGACTGGGGGCTGACTATGTACGACATATATATATATATATATACATATATATTATATGGATACTGGAGATTCTGGCATGTTGCTATACATATACTACTGATATCTCATGATCTTCATGGATATTATAGCATAGATATGTTTTGGTTACAGTATGGATATACTGTGGATATCGTATGGCTATATAGTGGATATCTTGTGGATTTGCTGGACATAATGATCCCAAACCTAGAGTCGCTCAGCCCCTCACACGGAGATCCGAATGTTTGCGGCACAATCGGGTGGATCCTTGGTGGGTGATGGGTGGTTCATGGTGGTTTAGCCAGGGTCAAAATGAGAATGTGATCCCATGGAAATATCGAGAAGTATATATTATTATAATTTCTACGTATATATATAACTTACATGTACATACATAAAATGATGTATATAAAAGCAGTGAGTGAGTATATATAGAGAGAGAGAGACTAGATCCATATAGTAGCTATATCTATATACAAACATCGTGACTGTAACTCGCCCTGGCGCTCAGCTCGGCACAGCAGTGTTGCAAACCAAGCCATACAACTGGCCCTTGGGGCGTCCCGCATCCGCTGCCTGGTGAAAAATGGGTTTTGCCGAATCTGATCCAGTTTCAATGGCTACATCTGTCATATACATAGATACATATGCTTACGTATATAAATGTGAATATCTATGTGTATATAACGTATGTGTATATATATATATACATATGTATGTACATGCATACGAATCTATATGTATATAGATGTGTACATGTGTATGTACAAGAATATATATATATATATGCAAAAGAAATGTATATGTACCTGTGATTAAATGTATATGTACGTGTAAGTATATGTGTATACATTTAACGAAATGTGCATATATACATATATATATATACATAAATGTAGTTTTATTTTTATATCTACAACAATGTGGTGCCCCCAAGATATCTAAGTTGGGTTAGATATTCCGATTGAAAGCCTCCAAGATTGTCTGTGGCTCCGTATAGTCGGTGTTGCCACTGACCTCGACACAGGCGCCGGCTTTCTGGTGATTGAAATTGAATGGTGGTTTCATAGGAAAACCATAGGAAATCCATAGGAAAACCATAGGAAAATGGTGGTTTAAAGACTTTTTATGGTAATTTATTTAAATATATAACGGGATTTAATGATGATTCTGATGAAAGGAAATTTAATGGTGATTTACTGGGATATTTCATTCAATATTTATGAGACAGTCGTACAATATTTATGATTAATGGAAACTGGAAGTTGAAGAGAGTGTATCCTCTGGTTCTTTAACGGTTTGCGAACTGGAATATCACCATATTGAATATGTAAATAAATAATCCTTTTTATCATTGAACTGCACGGGCCATGGCTTCCATAGCTATGTAAAACAACAATAGTGTAAGTTGAAATAATATAATTAACTACCTACATCCACCTACAATATCATTGCATCAAGGTTTCCACATCTTTCCATAGATCCATGAATGAAACCATTTACAACCAGAGATCTGTTTTGACGTCCACTGATGTTACAGTATTATAGACCATAGACCATCTACCTTCGATATGGAGGTTTCCAAAGTCATAGGGGTACCCCCAAATCATCCATTTCTAGATTGGATTTTCTATGAAATAAACCATTCATTTTTGGATATCCCCATCAATTTAATGGCTCATTTGTTGAGTTCCTGGTGATTTAAACACCATTTACCATTTACCGTTGCCATTCATCACCATTTATATCATTTATCACCATGACCCCATGTATGGAAACCCCCATTTTTTGTACCTGTGATCCCTAGCGAAAGTTGACCCAAGGGATAAGAAATCACAAAATCTCAACGAGTTGGTGCGGTCTTAAGTAAAAGCTCCAAATATGTCGTATGTACCCCTATGTTTGGCATGTGTATTATGACTGTTATGATTACTATTATTGTGATGATGGCTATTATCATTACCCTCTGGTAAACTAACATAACTATGGAAAAACACCATGTTTAATGGGAAAAATCACTATTTAAATGACCATTTTCAATAGCAAACTGTTGACATAACCAGAGGGTATAGTGTTATTATGGGGTATTTCCAGGTGTGGGCTGTTTGACTCCAAGTCGCAGTAAAACCACAAATCCAAGTGGTTTAGATGGTTTTTTTTGAAACCTCAACATGGATACAATCGGTCTATAGTATGATTTTGCTTAGTTTTGACCCACTTCTTTCAGCCATATCTAATGAAATTAGGACAATATCACCAAGCTGAAAGGTTCAGTGATGGAGTGATGGCTCCTTCATCCCGTAATGGACATCCTTATAATAGCTTATAATAGGTATAGAATGGTATAGACATCCCTATCGATGGATTGATGACAACCATCTTCTCTTTTGGGAACACAACCAATCTTTTGACCATAGCACATACAGCAACCACAGTCCACCCAATATTTTGGGATGGCTTCATTAGGCCGTTGCAATTCAAGAAATTGTGCGTAGACCCAATCCGTTCACCGTGACGGATGATGAATTATAAATCCTCAAACGTATCATCCCAATCTGAAAACCCCAAACATGCCTGGACTCTCAAAATGAACAGATCTAAGAATAAACCAGGAATGTGGGTAAAACAATGCCTTAAACCATCCCCCAGATCACCATAAACAGGTGGTATGGTTATCATTCCAATATATGGATGGCTTATTGTTGTTTTACCCACATGACGTAGCCGTAAAATGCTTGGTCTATCCGTTTATCCCTCATTTTTGATGATGACGAGATGGGCCTGAGCTGCCCCACCAAGCGGTGACCAGAAATGCCCAAAGGCTGCGGGGTGTTCAAACACGACTCTTTGTCCACGTTTCCATCCTGGACATGTTAAAAGGAGTTAACAACTGTGGTGCATGGCACAATGGTTGCGAGTGTAACTGCTGTTTAACAGAACCGGTTGTACATGTGTATATAGTACATACATATATATATATATACGATGATATGAATATCATGAATGAACAATTGGGCAGCTAGTGGGTAAACTTTGGTGAATGCTTCACAAATATATTGATCTTTTAGGCGTCTTAGAATTGACATGAGGGCCATCTGCAATTATCCCGACTCGCAAACTTCATCATCTCAATCTGGTAGGGGCTAACTATTGAATTAACTGCAAGGGGGCAAACCCAATTTCAAAAACCATTCCCACTTGGGGTTTATCAAATTGCTGGTTGGTGGTATATCTACTCCTCTGAAAAATATGAAAGTCAGTTGGGAGTATTATTCCCAATATATGGGAAAAAAGAGTTCCAAACCACCAAGCAGTAAACAATAGCATTTTGTAAGTCAATCTGCGTAAAGTCAAACATCACCTGAAACGAATGGAGGAGGGATCAATGTGGTCTGCCTAATGAAATGGCAAATCCGTGTGCCACCCAGTCGAAAAACAAAAACACTCACATCAATGACACTTCATACATAGAGGGGTGTATATATGCATTGTGCACTATATATATACACATACATTTGTGTATTCTACATATGCATGTGTGTATAATTGTATATAAATATATACATATACGCAAACACATGGTTCTTGTATGTGTTCATTCATGTCGGTAAATCAACACTTACTGCTCGACAACTATAGGTCCTGCACAGAAAGCATAAACGACACAACATTTACACAAATTAGTGCCACACCATGTGCAGCAATTTTCTCACAAGTAGCATTATATTTTACATAGATAATTCCAACAATATATAAACTGTAATATGGATGTGTCTAAAAACGGCAAAAAAAACAAAACAGTATAACTCCATACTTATATACTTGCCACTGAATGGGGAAGATTACCCTCTGGGAAACTAAAAAACGAACTGGAAATTCACCATTTCTATTCGGAAAATTCACTATTTCTATGGCCATGTTCAATAGCAAACTGTTGACATCACCAGAGGGTATGATATATGATAATCCACTGGCTTTTGGAGCATCCAATTTTCAGAGACCGAGGAAGTTCACCTCAAACTTAGCACTGGTTGGTGGTTTCAACCATCTTGAAAAATATTGGTCAATGGGAAGGATTATCCCATATATTATGGAAAAAAATGTTTGAAACCACCAACCAGTAGCATTTTCTACTTGGAGGATCATAACCATCCTGTGAGCCATGAAAAAATAGCCCTATCCCATGCCATCCTGGTTGCTCAGTAAATATTCCTATTACGGGTGAGTTCATGATAACCAATAAACCAGTTAGTATAGCCCCAACCAAGTAAGCTATCAACAGAGCTGGGTAAATTGTAATATTTCACGTTCACCTGAATCTTGCGGCCAGAAAAGGGCATGATTTCCCAAAAAATAACCATGATTCCAGGCTTCGGGAGAACAGGCTTCGGTCGTTATAATTTACCCATCGATAGAGGTATTTTTATGGCCCAAATGGGTCAGAACTCTGGGGGACTGGCCTCGACCCGGATCCCATCATGATCCGAAAATAGCAACATGTCTTCACAAGGCGGGGCATAGCTTCGATAGTCAAGTTGCTGTATTTCACTCAGTGAATTAGATTAGGGCCTATAGCCAGTTATAACTGGCTCAAAAAACATCATTTCTGGTTGGTGGTTTCAACCCCTCTGAAAAATATTAGTCAGCTGGGATGATTCTTCCCAATATATGGAAAAATATGAAATGTTCCAAACCACCAACCAGATTTAAGTGATATTTTCACCCACCAACCATGATACAGGCTCATCAGTGATAACTGAATATATTTCATCATATTTCAACAACCTCATTCTGGATATTACAGTAATTTAAGTTATAACTGGCTATACTTGGTGGCTCATCCCACTTAGTAAGTGGGTTAGTTCACCCCAGTTATAAGTCCATTTATAGGGTGAACAGTGAACTACCCACAATTACTAAGTGGCATGAGCCACCAAGTAAGTATCAATTTTAATCCGTTCACAACCTCATTCACCACTGGAAATGAATTTAAGTTATAACTGGCAAAAAAGTGGACAACATTCTACAGGATGGGGCCCCCAAGATAAAGTTCAGTTGGCTTGCAAATGGCTAAAAATCTATGGTTTATGGTAGATATAACTATAGTTAATGGAGTTTATAAACCAAAAAACATCACTATAGTCTATAACTAGAACTGGGACCATATTTATAGTTTATACACGGCTGTTCCCAACTAGTTTATCACTATAGTTTATAACCAACCTAACTGGCGGCCAACAAGTATATATTATATATATTGTTGATTAGTTATAGGTACATCCCATTAAATCCCATTAAGGTTCCATTAATTCCCATGAAAGTCCCATTAAATCCTATTAAATCCCATGAAAATCCCCACGGAACTAGTCCCGCCGTCCCTGGGACTCCCCTTAGCCCCCCCCGCATCGTCTCTCAGGAGTTTCATCTCGCGCGTTTTGGTTTCAGTTCCGCCCGTCCAACCTTGGGGTCTTCATGAAGAGTGATTGTCAATGGATTGACGATGTTTTCCGGTTAAGATTTTCCCTTAAACCAATCCTGGGATAGAGGAGATAAAAAGCCCGAACGATTTTTATTGGGATATAAATCAGGTTTTTATGGAATTTAATGGTGATAGAATATAGCCGTCAACTTGAACTTGGAATAACTTTTGGAAAAAACATGTGTTCCCAAGTTGCAGGGAGACTTGTTCTAAGTACTGGTTAGAACATGGGTACTTAGAACAAAAATCAGGTACTTAGACATTAAACAGAACAGCAGTACTTAGAACTATTTGGGTGTGATGTTGTTTGATTTGTGATGAGTGTTGTTTTGGTAGGTTTCTTGCGGTTCATATTTCTTGCAGCGACATGTCTTCCGCAGTACATATAGCACGATCGTGT
>Ga0126342_10018381_pt1 | contig 11988 bp, 19 predicted proteins | sample Cyp1metagenome_FD_92528 | JGI IMG/M metagenome (GOLD analysis project Ga0126342, IMG submission 92528) | Coral microbial communities from Lord Howe Island, Old Settlement Bay, Australia - Cyphastrea 1 metagenome | ecosystem: Host-associated > Invertebrates > Cnidaria > Coral ... | reverse complement strand
TCTGCGGAACACTGTTGAACCTGACCTGGCTCTGCACCAAAGCCTCCCGGAACCTTCTCCGGAACCTTCTCCGGAACCCTGTTGAACTTGACCTGGCTCTGCACCAAAGCCTCCCAAACCTTCTCCGGAACCTTCTCCGAAACTCTGTTGAAGTTGACCTGGCTCTGCACCAAAGCCTCCCAGACCTTCTCCAGAACCTTCTCCGGAACCCTGTTGAACCTGGCCTGGCTTTGCACCAAAGCCTCCCAGACCCTGACCTGGCTCTGCAGCATTGCACCGGAACCTTCTCCGGAACCCTGTTGAACTTTGACCTGGCTCAGCACCAAAGCCTCCCGGAACCTTCTCCGGAACCTTCTCCGGAACTCTGTTGAACCTGACCTGGCTACACCAAAGCCTCCCAGACCTTCTCCGGAACCTTCGGAACCTTCTCCGGAATCCCGTTGAACCTGACCCGGCGCCTGCACCAGTGCACACTGGAGCTTTCTGGGCTGAAGACCCCATTAGCTTACGCTGTTGGGGGATAAACTCGATTCAACCTGCGCAAAGAAACCCCCAACCGAAAGCAACAGAAATGATGGAGGTCACTGAATTCCACAAAGCCCACCTGCAGCTGCAGCTCCAGCTGCAGTGCTGCTTGCGGCGGGCAGCGGTACCCAAAAGTGCACGCCTCAAGCCCGCCAAGCCCATTTCGGTGGCATTTTGGTGGCATCCTTAAAGCTGCTTTGTTCAGACGTTTGAGAATGTTGAAAGAATTTCCCCACTTTGAGAGCTTCATGTACTTGTGTTCAAGCCTCGCTGATACTGGTACTTCCTCGACTGTTTCTGGCACTATACAAACCATCCAACAATAGCAACACGGTCTAGCTTTGAGCCAAAGTCATTACAGAAAATTGTAATTCATATTGAGATTCCTGCCCCGCTTGTGTCAAAAGCCAAAGGTTTTGCAAACCCTGAGGCCTGCACCAGCACCCCAAAGCTGCGATGGAACCCTCGCATCTGGTGACAAATGGCGGCCAGACCGTGGAGAGGCTCCCAAGTTCCAAGGACCTGCAAGGTCGCTCAAGCTGTTCACTTTGAATGAAATCAAAACAGAGATCTTGCCCATGAGTGAGGCTGGTCTGGGATTGTACAGGTCTGCCTCAGGTTGCAACAGCACTGCGCAATGAACAAAACAAGGCATGGATTGCGCAGTCATCCATAGAATCCCAGACCCTTGGGCTCTGGCAGCGAGTGTTGGCCGCAGGCGCACAAAACCTGTGTCACAGGAGATCCTGCTTTGTGCAAGTCGACCACTGCACCAACAAGTTTGACAACTTCGACCGGACTCTAGAAGGGATTGGCTAGAGAAGACTTTGAGATCGCTCAGCATGCACTGCATTTGTTTCTCTAATTGCTAGAGAAGATTCACAGATCGGTCTCCACTTCATCTTCGCTGCACCTCTCGGAACAGAAGTAGCAAATGTGGCCCAGCTCTTCCTTAGCTCTTCCCACAATGCATTCCACCCAGCTCTTCCAACTCCACCGAGAAGTTTCATCTGCCAAGGGACCGCATAGCGATCCAACATCGATCCCAGGTGCCTCAAGTCATTTCCAGTGACTCTGCCACAGGACCCAGCTCCATGGTTCCTTCAAGGGTGTTTCACTTGATGAATCTTGGTGCCCACAGGGCCTACATCTGCCGAGCGGCCGGATCCATTTCGATGCCTCTTGCGACTCCACCTGGAGTTGCCGACGTTGCCTTGGCTGTACATTGTAACAGCAACGATTTTTACTTCAACACTTACCAGGAATCATCATAAAGCCATAAGGGTTTCGATGCTGAAACCACCTGCTCTGCGCATGTGCAAACACATGGGCAGACAATGGACAAGATCGCTGCAATTCAAGACAATATCCACTTCTGTCCTGTGGATGGCGCTGTTCCAGGCGCCACAAGGAAAGATCTTTGGCTTTCAAAAGGCGCTCTGAAACCACTTGCCTTCCACTCATGCATGGGCATCTGAAATCTAAAGTACCCAACTTCACAGAAAAAGTCTGGCATTCAAAACAACTGAACGCGCTGTCCTGCTTGGAAATCAGAACTCTGCAAAGCTCAGGCGGCTGGGCCTCCTCAACTTCTCTGTTCGTGCCCTGGCCTCAAACGGGATATCGTCGATCGGGACATCCACCTGAAAGGACTCGAACAGCGAAGTTGAAACTCAGACGGAAAGGTTGGCAATCCGCCGGCCTGCCGGCGTGTCTGATTGGAAGGTGTTGTTCTTATTTCTGTTCTTGGCTTGTACTTGTTCCTTTGTTCTCTTGCTGCGCGTTTTGGCTTCGTCTGAGTCAAGGTCACCCCCCCTTGTTTTTGTTTTGGGCCGGATGCTATCAGGATATAGCATGAGTACTGAGCACCCTTTACATACGCTGTCAAGGCTCAAGAGAGGTATAAAGTAATCCTGTAGGCTAGGCACCGCACCGACTGGCTTTTGGCCGTGTGAGTAAGAGGTGTGTGGCTGCCTGGAAGACACTCTAGCTGAACTAATCTAAACGCTAGTGCCCCGTGGTAGCAGAGCTGTGATCCTTCATTGAAGGTGAGCTCCAGGTAGAGCCCGATATGGCACGCCATGGCTATGATGATGATGATGATGATGATGATGATGATGACTTCGACATTGCCGATGCAGATGGATGGAATCAATACGACTCTTATGCAATGAGAAGAGCACCCCAACAACCCTCTATCCATATGACGCAGCAAATGACCACGAAGGTAGCCCCGGCATACGATGGAAGAACCAGTTTTTTTGCTTTTGAAGATGCAATTGATGATTGGTGTGACATCACAGAGCTGGAACCGGAAAAACGTGGACCTGCTTTGAGGAACAGATTGGAAGGTGAAGCATCTCAGTGCAAAAGACTACTGAACGAAGAGCTGTTGAGAGACCCCAACAATGGTGCGAACTATTTCAAAAGATTCTTGCGACCTCATTTCATCAAGGGAGCCCAAACAGTGTTCTTGTATCGCTTCTTGCAGTTCATGAAGTACAACAGAGGTACCATGGATTTGCAAAAGTGGATGACTAGATTTCAACTGACTGGAAACAGACTTATTGAGTCTTGGATGGATCTCTTGCCAGATTTGGAGACCACCAGTCCAGAAGCAATTGCATATGTTACACAACGTCGTCAAGAACATGAAGCTGGTCAAGCTGAACTTGCAGGTGTTGCAGCAGCACTCCCAGGACAAGAACCACATGTCAACGTACCCTGGACGGATGAGCACGCATTGGCGGCATTCAGACAACTCAACGGAGACAGAAGAACACAACCGAGATTGGTTTTCCCCTTGAGTGACAACTTGTCAGGATTGATTTTTGCAAGTCTGGCAGATTTGACGCAAGATCAAAAGAACACACTCACAAGTATCATGACACATCGTGGAGAAACACTAGATCAGTACAATGTGCAAGAACTCAGAGATCTTTTCCTCAAAAAGTTTTGCACTACAAAGACAGCAGTAGACCCTCCTATGATGCAACCCTCTGGCATTGGACAGAGAAGATCTTTCCTCGTTCTGGAAGAAGGAGAACTAGAACGAACTGACGGCTATTGGGCCAAAGATGATGAAGATGGCGCAGAAGGTTCCTGGATGCTTTAGAAGATGCTTTCTGGGTTTACGATGACGCTGAAGACACATGGTATCAGAGAAGGTTCCAAGGCAGACAGACCAGACGAGGCAAAGGTAAAGGCAGAAGGAAAGGAAAAGGAAAAGGCAGAGGAGGACGAAGATTCTTCAGATCAAGGAAAAGAAGGGCCGAGGAAAAGGAATAAGAAAAGACCGCTCTCACATGGTGAGTGAGAAGGATTTGAAGAAGAATGGAATGAAGGAGATGAATGACATGAACCCTATGATGGCTATTGGGCCGATGATCAGAACTGGAATGAAGGCTACTGGGCCTATGAAGGTCTGTGCTACTTAGATGAGTATGGATATTTCCAGAGAAAAGGAAAAGGCAAAGGAAAGAAAGGTAAGAAAGGCAAGGATGATGAAGGCAAAGGAGGAAAACCAGGAGATGGAAAAGGAAAGTCCAACTATGTTCAACCTCAGACCTCATCGACTCCTGCCATTCAGAACCAACAACAGCAGCAGCAACAACAACAACAAGAAGAAGAAGCTCACTACTCTTCAGCAGCATCAAGCTCAGGGCATGGTTTCTTTGCATTTGCAGAAACAAAACCAGCACGTGTGGGTGTTTTGACAGCCGCCTATGAAGAGCAGGACTACCAGAGACGCACTCCTCGAGGAGGACAAAACCAACGTGATGAAGTGGCACGGCAGAACAAAGAAGGATCCAAGAGATTTCCTGTCTGGGTCAGAGATCTTGGCACACTTAGTTCAGGTCTACAACGCCGACCAGCACCAGTGCCTAGAAAAGTTGGCTTGCAACCTAGTGAGGCTTCATGGAAGCCGTTGGCAAAAGGCACGTCATTGTTTACATATGGATACTCTGAGAAGACAGAGATACCATCTCATTCTGACCGCTCTGAAGAGATAGAGGCATCAGATGAGCAGAAGAGTGCTTTTTCATTTCATATCTTGCATGTGAGAACGGATTAGCTTTTCACACAGAGAATTCTGCACCACCAACTCTATGTATCCTTGACCTTGGATGCACAAGAGCTGTGGGCTCTCGACGAGCAGTTGAAGCCTGTTGTAGATATTTTGACTCACATCCCAACAGTGGTCTCTGGTGTGAAATTCAGCCAACAAGTTCAAGATTATCCTTTGCAAGTTCCCAACAATCCAAGTGCAATGAGAAACTTGTGATATTCAGGTATGACAATGGATGGAACACTCAGTTCACAGACTTCGACATTGTCGAAGAAGGTGATGTCCCATTGTTGATGTCACTTACACAAATGAGAAACCTTGGATTCCAATTCCAACTCGATCCAGACAAGGCTTACTTGTCCTGTGCACGTATTGGCATGAGAAAAATGGTCTTGAAGACAGCCATGAGTACTCATCTCATTCTCGATTTACAAGATGTTGCATGGTACATGAGCCAAGTACATTTCAAGACTCCATAAGTCAAGAGCTTTTTCTCACAACATGATCACTTCGAGTACAGTCAGATTGCTGTGAAGCAAGATATTCAAGAAGAAGAAGAAGAAGAAGCTCTGGTGACTGGTCATTTCCAGCAAGTCGATGGACTACGTCGTGAACTCATCAGGCATCACAAGGGCAAGAGACAGAACCTACATGAGATGACCAGATCAGAGACAACTCCAATTCCAAAAGATCAACTTCTTGATGGGAGAGAAACTCACATTGAGTTCCAGAAGAGCAAGAAGAAGGTTCTCCACAAGGACAACTGGCGCACTGAGAGGAAGAGGTTTTCTGACAAGATGGAGGAATTCTGGAAGGGCAAGACGGTCTACAAGATCCAGGATGACTATGAGATTCCTGAAGATGCTGTCAGAAGTGACATTGATCGTCAAGCCAAAACGTTCAGAGGAAACATACATGATCTGTTTCACCCTGAGTCAGCCTCTTCTGATCAACCAGGTGGACAGAAAAAGCCAAGCTCTCAAAAGAGAGAGGCAGGCAAACAGATTTCGAAGGGACCAAGCCTGAAAAAGATCGAGGCAGGTCCTCCTGCAGCAAAGAGGCGTAAGAAGAAACCAAAGGTCGTATCCCCAGCAAGAGGAAGATGCTGAAGATGAACTGCATAGGATTGCTAGGGAACTGAACCTTGAACCAGATGAACCTCAAGTCACTGAATCCAAATCTTCTGCACCTGCACGTGCAAGTGGTAAGCAAGATTCAGAAAGTCAAGTTGAGAAACTAGGTAGTGAAGCTCTTGAGCCTGGGCAGGTTTCTGTTCCACTACCTGGTAGTGAAGTGCAAGCCATGACACCAGCATACAGGAAGATGCTGAGAAAGCTCGAAGATAGTGTAGAACTGTACAAACTTCGTGTCAAACACTATCACATGCGTCCTGCTCAATTCAGAAGAAGGACTTACATGTTAGGACTTCCTGACTCTGTCTATGAAAAGTATGAAGACATGTACAACAAGTGTCGCGTGTGTAGTACTTCCATTGCACCACCGCCGAGAGCCAGGATTTCAGGCATACGGGCGTCCAATTTTGGAGATGTTATCTTGTTAATCATGCCGAGATCCAGTTGAGAAAGAGCAAGTACATGGTGTTACTTGTTCTTGATGGTACATCAAACTTACTTTGGGCTACGGCACAAAATTCACTGAGCAACAAAGAGACTATTCAGGCTCTAAGGTCGTGGACTGCGGAACACAATTGTATGCCGAAAGCCACTGTAGGTGATGAAGCCTTTTTCCACGAAGACTTTCTGACTTACTACAGAACTCATGGTAACAAGGAATGTCCCTGTGGTTCCAGAACCCCATGGCCAAACAGAGCTGAATCAGCTGTTAGACTCTTCAAACGACAATGGCAAATCATGTCAAAGAACCTTGAAGATGCTAGGTTCAGAGGAGTTACAGTTAGAGAAGCTGTGAAACGTACTGTTTGGCCCAGAAACACTCAACTCACTATTAGTGGCTACTCACCTTTGGAAATTGCCACTGGTAGACGACCACCAGATCTTCTGGATGTTGAAACTTCTGATTCTGCCCGACTGAGTGTTGAACCTTTAGCTGAGGACAGAACACAACAAGAACTGCAAAGGTTAGCACTGAAGGCACATCAGGAAGCAAGGCAAGCAGCTGATCTTAGACATGACATGGCCAAACGAACGATGCCATCAGATGGACCTTACAAACCAGGTGACAAGGTCTTTGTTTGGACGTCCCCTGCTAATGCTAACTCTATTGCACACAAGGCTTGGAAGAAAGAAATGTGGATCAGAGGTACTGTTTTCTCACAAGAAGGTGCTATGGTCAATGTTCATGTTGACAGTTCAGTCATGCGTGTCAACCAATCCAAAATCAGGCGTGACCACCATGAATGGCATGATGCTGCTGTTCCTGGACTTGATAATCCAGATCCTGTCCCACTTGCTGTGGAAGATTAAGATGACTATATACGAACCAGATCACAAATCCTTCGCCAAATTCTTGGAAGTACTCGGTTTACAAGTTCTGCCTTGATGTGATGAAATGGCTGCTTGATAGAGGTTTTCTTGTGATCACACCACCTGATTCAGGTTTTGCTCAGTTTCTGACTTGGAAGAAACATCAGAATGACAGAATCAAATACCACATTGGTTGTCTCCACATTGATATGACAAAGTGCTGTCGATGTGATCCTTCAACAAGAACACGCGTGTGTACTACAACTATGAAGATGATTTTGAACTCATGGAACCGAAGTATGCATTCAGCAGAGAAGGGAAACTTTGGACAGATCCACAATGGAAGGTCTTGCCATCACGCTTGTGTTCATACATTGCACACTTCACACATCTTGTTCCATGGAAGGACATGAGGCAGAACTTTCTGATTTCACTATGATGATGGAGCACTGGGTGGCGCATCTATGTTCTTGGACCGTGGTGCTGAGTGTTCATGTTTGTTGCAAGACTTGCATCATCTTGAGACCTCAATTCCAGTGCCACTGAAGCACAAACTTCCACAGAAGTTTACCACTCACGTACTTATCCAGACATTGAGAAAGATTGATCAGTCGCCAAGGAGTACAGAGGCTAGTGTCAGAGAATCAACTGACCCCAGACTCATTGAACTGATTCCTCAAATATATCAGGAAGAAGACATTGCCTCAAATGTACTTTGAAGATTGCAGTGTATTCAGAGGAACTTACGGACGTGTGAATCCTTTGTTCCAACATCCTGAGGATGCTGTCTTACTCATTTGGAAACCTGGTGACTATGATCATGTCTATTTCATGTTTGTGTCACAGTTGTATCCACATCATGAACAGTTCCATATCCATGATTGGAGCATGGTCGTCTTTTCACGTGAGATGACTGGTGCTATCAAGAAGAGTTGAAGATATTCCTACTCAAGGAAAAACATACCACCAGATAATGACGATCCTTTACATCCTGATCAGCATGTTGATGTTCTACCAAATGATGATGACATGTTGAGTGGTGATGAACCAGAGGGCCCTCTGGATTGTGATCATCAACCTGACTATGACACTGGACAAGGTCCAGATGAAATTGCTGGTGATTATCAGAAATACATCGTTCCAGATGACTATGGACCACCACCTGGTCATAACTTGGACATGCCAGGAATTCAGGACTCGGGGGAAACACATAACCCAAGTTTACCATCAACGCCGTGTTCTAATCCTGATGCTCCAATCAAAGAAATTGCTGATCCTGGACAAGATGACGTCCTTCACAAGGACCTGATCCAACTTCAGCACCAATCAGAGTTCAAAGGGAACAGAGACAGATCTCAACTGATTCTATTGGTGCCTTACCAAAGGCAAAGGCCAAGGTGATTATCAAGAGGCAAAGGTTCAATTACCAGGTCATGTTCAACCAATTTCAGTTCCTACTCAAAAACATGATGATAAAGAAGATGAAAGACCTTCACATGATCCTCATGCCTCAAGTTCAAATGATCACTCAATTCCGTTGCCGACCACTACACCAACGTCATTTGTGCCAGGCGATCATGCGCAGCCAGCGCAACAGCAGTCGTCATAAGGAACACCAGAATTTGTATCATCTCAAAACGATGATGTAAGAGAACCATATGAAACAGACGATACTCCTGTCTTGACTGAGGAAGAGATAGCTCAGCTTCAGGAAGAAGATGTGGACAGTGAACCTTACACATCAGACCACTCTCATTTTGTCGACATTGATGGTACTGTTTTTGTTCCTTTCGGACCCAAAATCCAAGCTGCTCCTGATTTTGGTTCATATGATGTTTCTGGTTACAATCAATTTGAACAGTATCTTGCCAAGAATGGAAAGAAGCAGCCAAAGGCAGAATCAGTGATCACTCAAGAAGTCTTGAAGAAGTATGCTAAGGAGATCAAACAAGCCAAGCTTGAAGAATTCAGACGCTTTCTTGATTTCACTGCCATGACTTTTCGTGACAAGAGAAGACACAAGATTGATAACTTATTGATAACTATGTCACTGGTAGATGGGTGCTTACCGTCAAGGTTGATAAGGATGGACAGTTCAAGAAGTTCAAGGTTAGGTGGGTATGTAGGGGCTTTCAAGATGCTCAAAAGTATGACTTACAGACTGATAGTCCTACTGCTACCAGGTATGGATTTCGTGTGGCATCTCAGCATGCAGCCTCGATGTACGGGGATTTACTCTTTTTGGACTTGAAAACTGTCTTCAGGGGGAAACGTACGACTTAGATCAACGCGTTATCCATGTTCAGTTGCCTACTGACATTGGTTTGCCTCCTTACTTGGTTGGTTTATGCACTCGTTCCGTCTCTGGACTTGCCGACGCACCTCGCTGATGGTGGAACCGTTTAGGCAATTTCTGATTTCGCTTGGCATTCAACCAACAAGAGCGGACAGATGCAAATATGTGTGTTTTGATTGTGCTTTTAAGGAGCCAAAACATGTTAGCTTTGCGGACTCTGAGGCAACAGAACCAGCACCGGTGTCCTACTATGGCGTAAGCTCACAAGAGAGTGAGGAAACGTGTGATGAATCCTCCGACACTGCTGAGGAAGTTCATAAGTCTCTTTTGGTTGAAGAGAGATTGTTTTCAGCTTGTTATCAACAAAACTAAACTTGGAAACAGACAAAGGAATTTAAGGAGAAGAAGGCTCAAGATTGTGCGTGGACGCCTGTTTTTGATGAAACAAGGTTGAAGTTTTTGGAATCTATTGAACACAAGGCTGGTTGGTATCGTTTTGAAACTGGTCATGCTCAAGTTGCACATCGTGCCAAGGCATTAACTCCTGACCCATATTATGACCGAAAGAAGTTCCATGTGAGGACTTCCATTGTGAAGCGGAAAGGCGTTTGGTGGTTGCTTGAAGTGGATCATGACATGAACAAAGAACATGCTTCCACAAGTTTGGAAGAAGAAGCGTAGAACAAGTGACACGTTCATCAGTTCTGCATCAAATCCCTGGGTCCTGTATGAAGCAGATTGAAGCTGGCATTATATATTTGTGCTCGTTTTGAAGTATTGAAGATGGCCGTATAAAACCAAATTGCTATGGAGAGAAGGTCATCACTCTCAGAGAACGGGCCTATTTGCTTACCCCTCAAAGAGCTGCTTTGAGAAGGCAGTCTATTGCACGTGCTGACTGGGAGAAGCTTCCATGGACAGAACACCTGTGTTACCTTTTCACCAGAAGCTGGGAGATGGGCAGACTACGCTCATATTATTTGAAACAAGGTCGGTACACCCAGCTTGACAATTTCCTGTATGATTGCAAGGTCAACTACACAGGCTGGATGAGAGGAGGTGGTGAACCACAAGGTTGGGAAGACAGATTTTCCATTGAACGAGAACTTTGGTCAGAAAATTTGCTTTTGTATGAGCGTGATGTGCGGATTCAAGAGGACATGGTATGGCTTGCAGAAGCTGTTTTCCAATTCTACCCGTCCATCTCGACAAATTGATCAGAGAGAACGACAAGCTTGGGGAGACTTCTGTAAAAAGAAGTATGATAATGACGTCGATGGAAATTAAATTGGACTGGAATTGAACACTTGGGGATATGACATGACGGTTCCAGGTATCGAGATTCCCATGGACAAGAAGACCATCATTCCAGATCCAGAAACACACTTTTCATTCTCCACGAAGCTTATGGTCTTTGGTATTGAACTGTACCAGAGAGATGCTCCTAGGGATTTCTGTCACTACACCAACTTTGCACACAAGAAGCTCACACAGTTTGTGGAAAGCAGGAAAGAGATGACAGCCGAGTCATACAGATTCTTTGTTGAGCATGCCTACAACCAAGTCTTCCAACATGAAACCTTTCATCTATCTGCACGCGCAAGAAACAAGGCAAGAGATCTTTGTGCAGGTGAATTTCATACATCGACTAAGCTTGATGGCTGCGTTTGGCTTGCCACTAGAGACAAGATGGGGCACGTTCCCAAAGATCAAGCAGAAGATGTTGATATGGAAGGTGATGATGATGAAGAAGAAGTAGAATTCCTACCAACATTGGAAGTCAGTGTTAGATCTCAGGTTCCAGAAGAACAGAAAGATGAAGATGTATGCTCTCAGAAGGGAGAGGAAACATCCCACCATGCAGGACACTCTGAACAGGCAGAGACACCTGAGGTGGAAATACCAAGAAGCCATTCACCTGAGGAAAGGTAGAGTCAAGCACTTTATCTCCTGTAGTTACAAGGATCTTGCACACCTGTCACATCACCTCAGGGGAATCACCACTGATACATACACGCATGAACTTGCAAAGAAAACTGAGGATACGGGTATTTGTGAGTGGGGACATGCGAGATTGGAATTTGAGGAAGATGTCAACAACTTTGATGATCAAGACCACATGGACCATGTTGGAGAGTTTGCGTTTTCAGCTGTTCCGGCTGCAAGTGGCCGGGGCGTGGCCTCAGGGTCACCTAGGTAGAGGCCTTTACGGGGCGGAGCGGACATGCAAAGGGTGGTTTGTAGCAAACATCTACCATGGCTTACGTGGCTTATTTTAATGTCTTTTCGTCATGGGGTATCCACCCATACTACCATACTACCCTATATTTCTTTGGTTGCAATGCCGTTGTCTTGATTGTCATTTCTTTCAACATTACCCCAGCAATCGGGGGATGAGACAAACTTCCAATCGAAGCCCATGGGAAACTCGTAATGGTCGATCGGGTTTGTCGCTGGCTGTGCTGGATGAATTTCAGATGGCAAGTGGTGAACCTTGCTCCCATCTTGATGTGATTTCCTGCGATCGTCTTCATCAGAACTCCGAAGGCTTCTCCTTTGCCAACATCGCCACAGTCAAAGAACTGGCCTCCCTGCGAAGTCACGGAGCCCTTGTCTTGATTGTGAAGGGATATGCTAGGAAGAAAGTCCAAGCC
>Ga0126342_10018380_pt1 | contig 11988 bp, 16 predicted proteins | sample Cyp1metagenome_FD_92528 | JGI IMG/M metagenome (GOLD analysis project Ga0126342, IMG submission 92528) | Coral microbial communities from Lord Howe Island, Old Settlement Bay, Australia - Cyphastrea 1 metagenome | ecosystem: Host-associated > Invertebrates > Cnidaria > Coral ... | reverse complement strand
GTCGAGGGTCGCGGTTGAGCAGGAGGAGGAGGAGAGGAGAGGAGGAGAGGAGCAGGCAACTGACATAAAATCTAACAACCCTCACCTGGCAGGTGGGGAAAAAGCTACAGATTATGAGCAATGATGATGTTTTTTTTGCGGAAAAATGAGAAATGATGATGTTTTTTTGCGGAAAAATGGGATAACATTGTGGGATTTTCCGTTGCCAAGTGCTATTATTTTGATGACTCGAGGATGTAGTTGTTTTGTTCCATGGGCTTCTTTCGCACTGCCAAGTGAGACATTAACAAAAAAAACGACAAATTGGGTGGTATAACCTCTGGTTATTTAACATAGCTGCATAGCCATGGGAAATTGCCCATTTATAGATGGTTTACCGGTTTACCTATTAAAAATTGTGATTTTCCATGGCAAACTGTTAGTCATAACCAGATGGTAGGTGCCAACAAATTCACCCATCAACAGACTCAACCGTGGTTTTTTTGAATGGCTCAGGTGTGAACTTTCTGGAGCCGAAGCCTTCTAAGAGCCCGGCTGTCTTCTTCCCATCCAATTTGATGGCTCGCTGAGTCAGTTGGAAGCAAGGATCGTCCACCTAGAATCTGGTAGGTGAGCCCCACCCATCAGGAAGATTTCCTTGCCATTGGAAGATTATAAGATTATAACGATAGCTAGAAATGAAGATTAATCAGATTATCTTACTATATTATATACATTTAATCATTTATATACTATCATGTGCTTTGGAAACTCAGCTTCTGTCTGTTCCCAGCTCCAACAAGCCATTTTTTGTTGGGAATCTGCTGGGCCATGGATCCTGAGATTTCCTGAGCTCCCACAAAAACCGCGCGCCTGCAGGGAGAACTCCACGGGTTCCCTGAAGGGGTTCTGGAAGTCCACATTGGTGGGCTTGCCCTGGGCGTATGGGATGCTACCCTCTGGCAAACATACAAAAAGCTATTGAAAATGGCCCACTTATAGTTGATTTACCTATTAAAGATGGTGATTTTCCATAGCTATGTTAGTTTACCAGAGGGTTTGGTAAATTCCTGTGGTTTGGGGAGCACCAAGCCACCCAGAATTTAAGAGAGAAACTCTGGAAGATGACTGATCAGAAATTCTGGACATGGATCATGTTGATACTTGAATCTAGCTATATAGCAGCATGGCACCCGAATCGTGGAGATTGGCCAGCACCGAACAACAAATAAGCCTTTGGATGCTCTGGTTTCATCCACAAATAAATCGCAGGGACCCCAAAAAAAAGAACTGACTATGAATAGCAAATATCATCCCCAAAAAAAAACCTGACTTTGAATAGGGAAACCTATGGTTTGGGAGCCCAGCTCCAAAAAGACATCCCGCCTTGGCAATGTCCACTGGTCCTTGTGGTTGTGGTGGCTGTGCGTAGCCAACCAACAGGGCCTAGCGGGGCCCATGGCTTCGGGAAAGCCGTTGGATCCAATGAGTTTGGGGATATTGGTGATGAAAGTTGGGTTTCCAGTGAGCCTAGGTAATATACGGATATAAATATTATATTATATATATATATTTATATTTATATGGATGATATTTAGGATGATGACATTTGGATTCTCACAACTAAATCTCGCGGTATCTGGCATATCTGGCACCTTGTGCTCGCCAATGTCTGACTTCATGACCAAAAGGGCCCGGATCTCTCCCAGCGCAGAAGGTTGGAAACGGACCTGGCCCGACCCGACGCCAGGTGGATTTCTTGGGGGATCGGTACCAAATCCACCGTCCGAACGCTTGGTTCCGGACCCGAAAATCCGGGAAATTTATGGATGGTCATCCCCCCTACGAAAAGTCATAGACACATTGAGCCATCTCCAATGGTTAAAGTGCAAATACTGTAATATGCTCATCTATCTCAACATTTATCCAAGTTTAGTTGCTTGAACAATCTTGAAACGACATAAAACGTGCCCCTTTTGGTGCGAAATCCCCATATCAACCCATACCCAGCCGCCAGATGTTTCACGGCCAAGGGGCATTGATACAAACCTCCACACCATCGGGGCCAGCTGCTTCGGCTTTCACCTCCTGCAGTGGAAAGCTTTGGAAAACTTGGCGAACTGCGGCTTTCTTATGGATATATGGTGTGTACATTATATAAATATATATATATATACATGTATGATATATAATTATCTTATAATATATGTAATATTAAATGTACATATTATCTTATATATATATATATTATTTATTTAAAATGTATATTATATACATCATAAATTATATAATATATAACATGGTAATACATGGCATATGAATATGGTATACACCGCGTATAATGAAGTAAGGTATCATTTCCACGTTAGGAGCTCTCCGTCAACACAGTGAATCAACATCATCAACTCGTGAGGCGCTCTTCCCCAGGGACGAGGAAATAGTCCTTGGCTTCAGGGACGAAATCGAGGGTGACCGCTTTTTGACCTCGAAAATGTGCTGGGAAGATGGGCGATGGCTGCTGGGGGATGCAACAACCTTGAAAAAAAGAGCTGCCCGGCTGCCACATGTTGGAAGAATCCAGCTGACATCGAACAAATTCAATGAGATACTGAGTTTTTAGAGAATCACTTGCACCACGAGAAGACTGGTTTTCCAGCTTCCACCTCTCGGACACTCTGCTGACGAAAATGTCTCAGCTGGTGCCCCTCGCCTGGGGCTGCCTCCACCGTGGCTGTGAAGGTGGCTGGGTTAGCTGTGAAGTGGTGGAACCTCGGCCCATGGGTTCATGGCCGCGCTGAAAACAGGAAAATCCACCATTGATATCATGTAGTTTGATAATTTTCCTATCGAAACCTCCATTTATAGACGTTGAATGACGTTTTTGTCGGCTATTTCCAATGGCCACCTTTGATTGCCCAAGCGTCAATCTACTATGGAACCTTAAAAACGACCATGTCCCGTGGAAAGAAACATCGTTCAAAGCCAATTTGTGGGGCGCCATGTTAAGTTTAGGTAGGGGGTGCAAGTACCATGAAAGTGCGGGAAAAAACATATAAAAGGCATTCATGGGAAAACGGAAAACCATCCTGGATATTCATAAAGACGGCTGGAGAACACACCTGAAAATGATCAAATTTGGATGTCATATGATGTCATCAAAAATTGGTCTGGAAGAGGCCGCCACCGGAATCTTGGCCCATCGTTTCTCCATCGTTTCTCCATTTGAAAATAATTCGACTCGCGCTGGTGCAACGAAACTCGCAACGGTCGTGGTGACTTCTGCGCCACTCCCGGGTCATGCAAGGCATCAACGTTTCGGATCGTGCTGTACATCGACCCAAAAACCGAACAGCACTCCCAGTGGTGAGCTGCCCAGTCTGTACATGTCCGCAGCCGGACGGTCCGTCATGGTCCGTCGCCGGTGGATCTCTATCTCCTTTCACCGAAGAGCTGAAGCAGGTAGATGAAGAAGTTGAGGAAGTCCAGGTACAAATTCCAAGCCGCCAGGGCATACCTTGAGTGCGATGTGATGCTTCAGGACCAAGATGGACCAAGGCACCAAGAACTACATGTGGGAAGCCCCAGATCGAAATTTGCAAGAAAAGAAAAACATGTGGGTCATGGGGTTTCCATAAATGGGGGGACCCCAAAATGGATGGTCTAGAAGGGAAATCCTATTAAAATGGATGATTTAGGGCTACCACCATTTATTAAAACCCCCAAATCGAATCAAATAAATAACATAGTACAAACTCACAATTCAATGGACACATCCAAAGTCTCAAAGTCTTGCTTCCTATGACACTAAAAGAAACGTGTCATCCTTCAACTAGTCTCCATCCATTTTCTTCAGATGCCTCCCGTCTCACAATAAAGCTCCGTCCAAGGAGCATGTCGACGGTGTACTCCAAGTCCCGTTTCCCTCCACCAAAAGATGCTGATGCCGAACCAAAGATCTGCTGCGTGTCATAGACGATCAAGAAACCGAAGAGCATGGCACCAGCCCCTGCCACCACTTTGCTCATGACCTGCACGCTCGCTGATCAGCGGCGCAAACATCACACTCACCCCACTAGCAGCAATGTGATATGATATCATGCGATGAACCCAATAACCATCCACAATATGACCATAAATGGGTAGCAATTCTCAACCATCCCCAAATGCTACCTTGATTCTTGGGTGAATCCCACACTACTCAAAGGAGGTCCCTTACAAAAATTCAGCTGTCATCAGGTCAGCTCAGGTCCGAACTGGACCACGGACGAAGGAATAGACCATGATCAGCATGATGAGACCCAAGAAGAGAACCAAGATATAGGCCCCGCAGCCGGTGAAATCCGCCTTCGTCCTCACTGCATAAATGGTCAGCGCCACCTGTGGGAAAACGGACAGGACGAAAAGTGTGGCAGCAGGATGGTACTTCAATGATCTTTCCTTCATATTTCAATGTGCTCCAGGTTTCTAACTCTTCTATCTATTTGGGATGTGCGTTCAAAATATTTCAAAATGTTCCATGCAAGTAGATTCCCCAAAAGCTGCACCAACATCAAATCCAAGCCGCGATGAGGACAAAAGTCAGTGCAAAAACAAGCAGTACAGACTTCACGGTGTACTGAGCACAAAGGAAGCCCACAAAAATGCCTGGGTCTTCGTTAGGAAAAAGTTGCGGTATCTTGCGGTACAAGGATATTTGAGCGGATCTACAACCAGTTTGATCTTACTTTTGTCTGAAAGTCTGATTGTTCTAGCCCCTAAGTGGCAATTTTAAGAGGGAAGCTAATGATAAACCATGAGATTTGGCGGGTGCCCGATTTTCGGATACAACCAGCGCAGCAAAAATGGAAAACGATGAACACATAACTGGAAACAACCATCAATAAATGTATGCACGCGTAAGGATGGATAAATAGAAAGTGCTTCATAAAACCCGGACGATCAAGAACGCATGAATTGAGATTCAGAAAGAAACAATGTCCGAAACATTCCGAAACCACCCTTAGCTTAGCTTCCAAAGCAGGCGGAGAAGGTCATGAGATAAAGGTAGTTCCAGGGTGGTGTTCTCATCATCCACAAATAACTCTCCAAGAGGCCGGTCCCTCCACAACACATCTGACAGGACATGGCGAGATCGAAAATGACTTGGGCAATGACGATGCCAGCAGCAATGTACAGGATCCACACATTCCGGCTGAAGAAACTCAAGGTGGCATCGGTCTCAAAGATAAAGGGAGTACTGATGCCAAAAGTGATCAACATCATGGCTCCCAAAATGCCATAGACCTGCAACGTTAAGGATGCATTGTTGTTAAAGATCTTATTGGGGGAAAATGCTGGAGGAAACATCAGGAAACCATGGAAGCCTTACCTTTAAATATGGACAGTTCATGGAGCTGACATGATCAGCCGCTAGCCCGACACGCCAAGGTAGCCAGCCAACCACAGCCGACAAAAGCCATGGCGAACCAAGCGAATAAAAAAGCGAATGACCGCGGAATAGGGCTGGGGTGTCTCTGAAAATGAGGAGAAACAAAAAAACACTGGCAATTTCAGCGAAACATGATGACCAACCATTGTGGGGCACCATATTTTCAGACCAACTATATATCTCATTGCTGCTAGATATCCCATGAATTCTCATGATATCCTGATCAAATTCTTGGTCTACGCCCATAAGGTTGGTGCAACGCCCAGAATATCCATGAAATCTCTACGAAATCCTGGAAAAAGACAGAAACAAAACAAACAAAACCTATGATTTTCTGGGCAAAATCATCGTTTTGTTCTGTGATTCAATGGATTTTAGCGGACAATTACCGGACCCCCTGATGAATTTCATTGGAACATTTGGGGAAAATGATGGTTTCCGATGTTTTTTGTTTGGCAAGAGAACATCAGAAAACCCAGACATCCCCCATCCATTCAGTGGATTTCCCCATCCATTCCGGCCTTTTTGATGAAATTCAACCGGATCTCCGGTGGCAACGCCTGGTCCCTACAAGAAAGCTGCAGCACCTCCAGTTGGGGCCGCTGCACCGTGGGCTGCGGCAACGCGGGGCCGCTGGTGGCGCCGAAGGCGTAGGGCGCCGGCGCGCCCGGTGCGTAGCCCGCGTAGGGCTGGGGGACCCGGTCGGCGCCGGGGGCGGGGCCCACCACCTTGCCTGGGAAAAAATGGGAAAACAGCTGCAAGGATTCCAAATTCCCGAAAGTCAACTCAACAATTTGACATAGTTTATGTAGACTTATACCGGTTTACATAGATTTTGGCCACTGTAGTTGGGTGTGAGAGTACAGAAACCCAAGAAAAGGCGAATGACCAATCAATGAGTCGATGATCAAACCCTGCCTTGAACCACCACAGGCGCTGCCATGATTCTGTGCTCTACCTGTCTGTGCTACCTGCGTCTTGATGCGAAATGTGCTGCAGACCACGGTCCGGATGCAAACACGCAGAAGTTGCTGCATTTGGACACCCAGTGGACATGATTGGACATAAATACACGCACACTATATATATATATGTGTGTGTGTGTGTGTGATTATAGGATATTATAAGTCATAGGCATATCATAGACATTTATAGTCATTTATACTCCAACCCCTATGCTGGTCGTCTGCAAAGTCGGACACCGGGTGTCTGGCCGGAAAGGTCTGGAACAATCCGTTGATCCCAATGGTGCTTTGAAGATGATCGTCTTGGCTAAGCCAGGCAAACCTCGTCCAATTTTCCACAGAAACCAAGGCAACTACACAGCAGGGTATACTTTGTTGGCATGTCAAGCACTAGGTCTAGTGGTTATTATCTTCATTTTCTTGAAAGCACGTGAAAACACTTCATGATAATCAGGGCTCTGTATGGTTACATCAATGTTGTTGTCCCTTGTTTTGTGAGCATGCTGGAGTAGTTGCCATCAACCACGATGAATTTTTCATTCATGCATGCCTCACTACACCTACCTCTGATAATCTAATGGCCGTGAAAAAAAACGGAAAAAATTGGCAAATCAGCAAATCATCTACTTTCATGGTCCATGTGGTCCTTTTCCACCCTTTTCTGTAAAAAATGGCCAGAGGGCCTGATGGCTTCTTCCCTGCCACTTCTTCATACCTGGAAAGACCGAGGATTGGGAGGGCGAAGGCACCAGGCAACAAATGGCTGGTTGGTGGTTGAGCTACCCCCCTTGAAAAATATGGCTTGGGGAGCAAGTAGGGTGGAAAATACAACATGCTTCATGGAAATAAATACCATTTCATACCATTTCTGTAAGGTGGTGAAGCCGTGAAACGCAACAAAACGTCCCGCAAGTAACCCTTAAACTCCAGTCGGAACCAACGCAGATGTTGGGGGATCAAAGTTGGCCCCACCCAGCATCCACCGATGAACATGGAATCTCCTAGCGATTTCCATGGTAGTTTTCACACGATCTAGGCCCCTAGGCCATGTGTAAACCGGCACTGCGAGATCCGCATGTCCTTTGAGTTCATCCTAGTTCATCTTTGGGACTACTGTATATTTGTCAAATTCACATTTTAACATCTGGTTATTTAACATAGCCATGGAAGCTATGGCCCATAGAAATAGATGGTTTACCTATTATAAATGGTGATTGTCCATGGCTATGTTAAATAACCAGAGGGTAACATGTTTAACATTTTCAACCAAGGAGGTATTGATACCAATACTTTGCCTGAAAATCCCTGGGTTGAAAGGTTGCCACTTGGGAGATCCCACTAAAAGCCAAGGTGCGGAAAGTTTCCATCCTTTGCCGCGCCTCAAAAAAAAGGAGATTGAGGTGAGTCATCGTTCAAATCAACCACTAAAATCAACGACCATGTGCTGAACCACCTTTTACCTCCAAATCAGTTTGTCCGAAAATGGGCTAACCATGGCTAACCCATGGTAACCTCCAGAACCCCAGAGTTGATCATCATTCAAATTGCCTTCAAAATAGACAGTTCCCATTCCCCGAAAAATTAACGTTGACGGTCATGGTAGGTCCAAAAAAACCATGAAATCCCCAGGATTTCCCCAACACCCAGCCTTCCTCTGTATCCCCCTTAGGTTCTGTGAGGGTCGGATCCGCTGGCGGCCTCCCGGCCGAGGTTCAGTGCAGTGCTCGGGGCTCGGGATTGCTGTCCGAAAATAGGACCCATGACCATCATCCAAGTTGTGAATGACCATGACATATATGTGACATATATATATATATATGACTTGGTATCTTGAAACCCCTGGTGACTTGGGGTACCCCCATTCCCGGATTCCCCCATTTTTAATCCATTTTATGAAATCTGCACATGACCTTAAAATGGGAAGAACATATCAAGAAATATCAAGAACATGTCGGAAAATCAGGTCGCAAAATACCCAAATCATACCGAAGACATACTATGATATACTCAGAGAAAGGTGAAGTTACATGAACGGAATTGCATTTTCCAATAGTTTGTTCTGAAGCAAATCACCTCCGAATGGAATGACATGATGGATTTTCCAGATTCCCAGAGGTCCCTCCAGCAGCCGGTGCAGCCGGTGCCTGAATGACCTTCCGCCCAAGGTCAGGTTGTAACCTGTATCCTCTGGGCCTGGATGTGCCGAAAGTGTCATCTACGACCGAGTGGTACGGATGTCTGCATATGTAAAGACGACCGAACGTGTGCAACCTGTGGGTCTGTTGGTGTCCGAGTGTGAGCAAGGTTGTCACGACAGGCTTCTATGAAACGTTGAATTGCACATGACCCATCAGCACATGACCCACCCACCAGGGTCACCATCGGTCACCATGGCCTGATGGAATGCGCATCTGCAGTGTAGCACCATCCAGCTTGTGAAGATCCATTGGGGAGTACTCAATGATGATGGTCTGTCCAGCGCTTCCGGGACTTCCAGGATTGGTGGTCCAGTGGTGGAGATCCCTTCCGGTAGGTTGTCATATTTGGACATCACTGACATCACCATAGAAATTTGGCCCATGGCTTCCATTTCGGAAGAAATTCATCAATTTCCGATGCCCAATGGATACACCAAAGGGGCCTTCTGGAGCTGATGGGGCTCCAAACACTGAACGAAACCTAGAAGTTCTACGAAGGTTTTGGGAGGTATTTTTGGTATTCATGAACTGTATTTTCATGAAGCACTTCAATAGTACTGCTCATCAACATTCTGATGATGATCATCCTGATTCACGATCATCATTCTTTATTATCATCACTCTCATGATTACTATGATTCTTGCTATTGATTTACTATGATTATTGATTTACTATGATTATTGTTTAGCTGTTAGCTATTACTACTATCAGGAAGAGATTTCTTAACGTTTTCCCTTCATGTTATCATCGGGAAAAAATGTCTAAGCTCCTCACCGTTTCGCTGTCTTGCGTGATCACCCCCTGCTCCGGCGTGATGCTCAAATAGGGCGGCTTCTCTGAGTGGAGTGTGATGACGCGACCAAAGGAGTTGCGCAGCTGCCATAGGAAGTAATAGCCTCAAGAAATACAACAAAAACTGATGAAAACGGGGGGAAGTGAGAGATCTATAGAACTGTATGAGCTTGGTTAATGTGATTGATTGTTGGGTGGGAGGTATCTTGGGGCAACATTTGATGAAGAATGATGAAGGCCATGAAACACAGAGAAAAATGATGCAAACAATTGGATAGATGGAGAATTTGAGCGCCAAAACATTGAAATTGAAATAACCAAACTGTGTTGCTGATCAGGCCGATGAAATAACCCATCAAAGGCAAATCACTTACCGAGCTGATATCCTTTGATGAAGTCTTCAACGAGGCACGTGCTGGCAGTTGCTCATCATCAAAGCGGGGGATCTTGCTGGGACTGCTGAGTTTCAGGGTGAAACTCTTCTTTTCTTCCACCTTAGATGAACATAGATGGACTCACAACTGAAGCCGTTTAGTTAGGCGGTCCTAAAATTCAGGACCAACAAAAAAAACGGTGTTTCTGGCGTTTCTGGCGTTTCTGCGAAGGAATCCCATGTTATGGGGATCTTTGGGGCCCTGAACGAAGCTCCAAAGAACGAGGCTGGGGGTTCAATCTCAAACCTATGAAGTTGTTCTCATCCAAAAAACTGGGGCTGCTCCTGGCCCACTGATGTCACCGTCACAGTTTGGCCACCGTTTGATTCAGACCCGCCCGAACGTGCCTGAACATCTCCAAAGTCCAAGAGCTCCTGCAACTCACCATTTTCTTGGACATGCACCAACATCCCCCACAGGATTTGTTGGGGCAACTGCTGCAAATCAAATCCTCTGTGGTCCCCTTGGTCCCCTCATTGGCCTTCATGTTGTTTCGTAGTTCACGACCTTCTGAATCTGCTTCTTCCACTACCAACTGTGTATGGATTTGGTAGCCTGCCAGGCTGACACACTTGAGGGAACTTCGGTGGTATAGGGGTGACAAGAAAGAGGGAGCCACACATTGACATCGAGGTTTCTCCAGAAATGAAGGGTACCCCAATTTATGGCCATTACATGGAGTAGATGATGATAAACAGTTGGGCCACTGTCAGTCAATCATCATACATCATCATAAATCATCATAAATCATCAATCATAAATATGAATCATCATGAATCATCAAGCCAGAACATCATGATGCCACTTGACTATACCTTGACTCATATAGTACCCCTACTTCGGGACTTCGTACTTCCGCACCCGAACCTTCTCCCTTGATGTTCAGCAAGAGAGGCTTCTGTTTCCGCTTGATGTTGCACACCACCTCAGATGTCCACGGCTGCGGGGCCAAAGTTGGGGCCAAAGTTGAGTCCCGAAGCTCAGGGCGAATAAAGCAATACGAGAAGTTCAGGCCAACAAAAAGATAGAAAAGGACAACTTCTACGAAAATAGTGCTAGTTTACTTTTTAAAAAAATTAATTATCTGGGGTTATATACAATATACTAATATACTCAACCAATTTTAATGATATCTCATCCACTGATTCTTGCCCATATGCACGACCAAGTTGTCAGAATATCATGGGAAAGCCCAAGAATGAACCATCGCAAACCATCAACCGTTTGGCATTGAGCAGAGTCTTTGCTCCAAGGCTCGTTCACATTGTAGAACTTTTCCTCCGTGGGCTGGAACCGCACATCCACTGCCAGCGATTCGCCTGCCCGGGGCATCCCAAAAAAGGGCACACCCAATAGTAAATCCATGTAAATCCCAGGGCCGATCTCAATATGATTACGTACCCACATGTCTATACCGATCTATTGAAAAACCTGAAATTGGAAAAAAAAAAAACATGGCGTTTACCACACAACCACCATGGAACATGTTCCGCCCCCATCCATTTGTGGCGTCGCCGCGCCACGCCTGGGCCAATGACGCCCTGCTTTGGCGAGACGCGCACCGCACCCATGGCGCGGTCAAAGGCGAAGTTCAACGGCAGATTCTCCTGGCGGACGGTCCCCGCAGTTTTTTGGATTTTTCGGTGGCTTCACGACATCATGTCATCATGGTATAAAGTGAATATATTGAATTTATATATATATATCCATTTATGAACTGGGATATCCCATGCATATATATATATATGCATATACCATTTATCAGCCATTGAGAAACGGGATAATCTACTAAATGGGGACTTACGGAGTAGGTTTATTAACCACTTGCGATTCGTGGGATGGTCCTCCAAGGCCAGCGAACAGTGCCAGGTGCCAAGTGTTTCTGATAACTCAACCAGGTGCAAAACTCAAGGGCGAAGAGGGGTTGCTGACACTGCTGACATAACACATACTTTTAGGGCCGTGCCAAAATCTGTGATGATCAAAGAATTCCTAGTGACATCTCAATTTGGCACGTCTTTAGAGTGTCAATATCATTGAATATTTATATCTCTGGCATATTTGGGATGTTTTTTTCATGAAATTTCATTCAATGGCCATTTCCATTCAATATCTCCCCAAAATATGGCCTTATATGGTACTAACGTACCTCCATTTTAGGATCCTGGAGATCTCCCATATATGTCATGAC
>Ga0126342_10018379_pt1 | contig 11989 bp, 11 predicted proteins | sample Cyp1metagenome_FD_92528 | JGI IMG/M metagenome (GOLD analysis project Ga0126342, IMG submission 92528) | Coral microbial communities from Lord Howe Island, Old Settlement Bay, Australia - Cyphastrea 1 metagenome | ecosystem: Host-associated > Invertebrates > Cnidaria > Coral ... | reverse complement strand
TGGAAAAACACAGTGAATCGCGACTTTCCTACCTTTTCGCGCATCTGTATCTTCTTTCTTCTGACTCTTTCTCTTCTACTCTTCTCTCTTCTAATCTTTCTCTTCTCTCTGCATCTTCCCTGCACTGCTTTTCATCTGTCCATATTGTCGGAAGTTTGACTTCTAAACTTCCTTCGATGAGGTACGCGCACGCACACACACACATATAATTTGCAATTATATACATACACATGCATTACATATTATTGGATATCAGCTAATTCAAGGGAAAAAAATAATGCGGAAACCTGTCAACCTTGCAAGAAATAGACAAGTATACCCCATATACTGTAGTCTCACGTAGTGCCTGTGGTTAGGTCTCTTGCGGAGTTCTTGCCGACATGATCCAAGCCATTTGTTCAGCAATGTGATGTCTGAAGCACACGAATATTTCCTGATGTCTGAGGCGCTTGCCAAAAGTGGCGAAGGCTCAAATTCCTCAAAATCCATCAGGTTTCGGCCTCAGGCGCTGAGGTTGAGGTCTAGCAGGGGCGGCAACATTGGTCTTTGCTTTTGGCCTTGAGCCATCATCAGCCATGGGCATGTTTCTCCAATGTACTGTCTTGCAGGAAATTTTCAGCTCAAGATTTGGACGAATAACTTCTTGGATTTCTAACAATGATGGCTGCCTTGACTGTGCGAACAGCTGTGCTGAGCCTCCTTGCTGTTTTTTCCAATGCTTGTGAATGCCCAGACAAAATCAATGCAGTCTTTGCGGACATGCATGACGGTGACCAAAAAGAGGTGACCATTGATGGAACTTCGGTGGAAATCAAACCACATGGAAATGATCAGAAGTGGCATGTGACCTCTGTGCTGAATGTGGACAGCTGCAGCGCCAGTGTTGATTTCAACGTGCCTGGGAAGCCCAATCCACCACCCGTGAATTTGCTGATGACCCTATGGTGCGCAGCGGCCAAGTTCAAGGAGGGCACTTTCGAGAAGGCCACCTTTGAATTCAGCGACCCAAGCGGCAAATTGGCAACGGCCTCCACGGTTTTGAACACCTGGGTGGAGCTGGGTGCTTCAAAGAAACAGGAAGTGCCACCGTGCCCAGAGCTGGATAAAGCTACCTTTGCAGACATGCACGATGGGGATAAGAAGGTGATCTCTGTCAAGAACTCCAAGATGATGATCACATCTGCGAACTCCAGCCAAACTTGGGTGGTGAAGTCTGATCTGGACGAATTCTGTGGTGCCATGGTGAATTTCAATGTGCCCGGAAAACCTTCCCCACCCCCAGTGCCGTTGGCAGTGCACTTTTGGCATCTCACTGGGTCCAACCAAGGGACCAAAAACTCTTTGGAGTTCACGGATCCCAGTGGCACATTGGCTGTGCCGGGCTTTCCACTGAACTCCTGGATTCAGATGGATGATGTCATGACTGCCTGACAGGCTGGAGAACAGCACCAACAAGGGCACTTGGCACTTGTGAGTGCATGCTTTTCTTCCACAAAGGGCTTGCTGCTCTTGTATGATGTCATGGGTTCTTATAGCTGGCTCGGAGCCCGGGCACATGGGTCCAGCATCATTTCAGAGTTGGCCTTTCGTGTTTCACACGCAGTGTTGGTACAGGGTGGAGCGAGACAGAAGCTTGCGCACGATAGCATCAGTAGAAAAACATGCAGCGGAGCCAGGGCAGTCTTGAAACAAGCAGACGGCAACAGAAATCAAGCAGGGCAAGTCTCCCCTATCCTATAAGATCCTATAAGTGCTGCGTTAGATGCAACCGCCTGGCCTCTGACCAGGTGGGGAAATGTGGGAACTCTCCCAACAGGATTGTTCAAGACTCAGAAATTCTCCGAAGCATCAGGCATAATGCATAGCATATCAGCATATCATATTATCATATTATCATAGATTATCATAGATTATCATAGATTATCATAGATTGTCATAGATTATCATATCATATGATTCGGTGCAGGTCAGACACTGAACTCTTGGAGCACTTCACCAAGCGCTTACCGGAGAATCAGGACGGAGCAGCAGATGGCAGGGTCATCATTTCAGTGCGATGACCTCTTGAGACGGTTGAGACTCCGTCCCTAGGTCCCTAGGTGTCCATACCCACAATATCCCACAATCAGCGCACAGATTGTGATCATGATCACTTGTCATCGATGGCCTATTTATGATTATTTATGGCTCAGAAATCCAGGTTGAAAAAGTTTCATATTTTCTGGGTGTTGGCTGACCTCTGGGTTTTCTCTATAGCCAACTTTGTTGGCACAAGGAGACGCTTAAAAAGCCTTTGACGCTATGTTCAGACCTCAGTTCAAGCTACTGTTTGCCGTATCAAACGCACGGAATGTCCATCAGCAACCACCGCCACCGTACACACCGCCACAGGACACACTACATACTGTATGAAGTAAGTACCAGAAGAACCAGAGAAGGATTCAAAAGATCCATTTCCCCTTCCTCATATTTCCCCATTTTCCCCTTGAGGGTGTGCTAGTTAGCTGCTAGTGGTTATGTGAGCTATGTGCTGAATATTCTGGCTCTGGTGTTCGGACACGTTCTAACTGTAGGCGAGCAGCTGGAGCTCCTACAGAGCCAGACGGAGTGCAGATGCAGTGGAACAACATGGAACAACCAGATACTGTATTTGAAACCAAAAGGCTAAAAGCCTCTAAAAGCTAAGTTTTCTCTGCAAAAGGAACCCCCTTCTGGAAAATGTTGAAGGCTTTGAAATGCATGTCATCGAGAGCAGCTGGTTTTGTTGATCCCTTTGTTGCTGCAGATTCCAATTTGTCGGGTTAAGAACTGTTAAGATTGGGACTGCGCTGGGATCCAGGATGACACTCAAACATCCAAACAAGCAAGTGCACCATGTTTTCTGAGTCTTGGCCTGCCACACTTGAATTATTGCGATGATATGACAAGTCAGCTGAGGCAAGGGAAGGTTGTTGGGCCTGCAGGCACGGCTCAAGGACAGTAGCGGGGAGCGGAGGCTGCCAGTCACCCCAAGTGCCATGGGCAGTCGTTGGAGAGAGGATAGAGTGGCTTGGCACGGCAAGATGTCTTTTTTCATGGTCAGTCTCCGTCTCTGCCACCGTGCAGTCAAGTCAGCAGCCGTTGAGACTCATTGAAGCTGCTTCACGTGTAGACGCTGTTTTTGCACGGCCACATCTACCTGTCATGTTTGCCATTTGACATGCTAGCTTTATTTGCCTTGGACAAATCCTCTGTTTGTGGCGGACCACAGCCGCGGAATCAAAGTGCAAAGCAGTAGCATCCAGGGATATCCAGGGTATCCAGTAGCCATGTCTTATTTTTTCAGGTATGCCAGCACCTGCTCTAGTGAAGCATGGAGCCTTGGGCCGCGGGGCTGCTGCTGTAATTTTGGTACGGGGCAGCATTGACTCCTGCACTCTCTCATACCGTGGTAGTGTTATTGACATGCTATAAATATCTATATACCTATATATATCTATATCTATCATTATCTATCTATCTATCTATCTATCTATCTATCTATATATATATATATTCGACGGAAGTTTAGAAGTCAAACTTCCGACAATAGACAGATGAAAAGCAGAGCTGGGCAGAGGCAGAGAGAAGAGAAGAGTAGAAGAGAGCAGATCAGAGAAGAGAAAGAGTCAGAAGAGGGAGGATGCAGATGCGCGAAAAGGTCACGAAACACTGTGTTTTTCCAATGATTTGTGGCTCCGGAGGGTCGAAAAGTAGGCTCGCTAAAGCGGCGGGTGCGGAGCCATCTGGCCAGATGAGAGATGAAAAAAGTGCACGCCGTTGTGGCGCGAAGCACATTTGTAAGTGAAAAAGCTAAAAACACCTCACGTTCGGACCACTTTTGGAAGTTGCGATGTCGGAAAAGTGCACGCCGTTGCGGCGCGAAGCACATTTCGAAGTCAAAATGCACAAAGCACACCAGGGTCGGACCACTTTTGGAAGTTGAGATGTCGAAAAAGTGCATGCCGTTGTGGCGCGAAGCACATTTCGAAGTCAAAATGCACAAAACACCACATGCTTGCGCCACTTTTGGAGGTTCAGATGTCGTTTTGCGTGGCAGGCGCAAGGGATTGTGCACCTTGTCAAAAGTGGGCAAAAAGTGAGGGTTTTGTCGCACTTCCAAAAACCATGGCAGGCGTGGGGCATTTGAAGAGGATCTGCAAAGATGCATTTTCCGTGGCAGGCGCAGTACAAAAGACATGTTCATGAGAGATGTCAGGAGGTCAGGGCGCAAAATTTCTGAGAGGGGTTGCATTTTGGAGCATCAGATCTGCAGGTTTGCTAAGATGATTTTGCGTGACAGGTGCAGCACTTCGTATGACCTGGCATCAATTTTTCGTGGCAGGCGCAATTCTTTAGACAGGTGGAGTGGAAACATCGCAAAACGCATTGGTACGAGGCTGTCAGCGCTGCGCGTAACTTTCTATTTTTGAAGGAAGTCTCGCAGAATTGCTTTGTTTTGATGTTGTCATGTTCAAAAATTGAAGAGGCCTCGTAGAATTGCTTCGTTTTGGATGTTGTCAAGTTCAAAAACTGCAGAAGTCTCGCAGAATTGTTTCGTTTTTGACGTTGTTGCGTTCAAAAATTGAGGACGTCTCGCAGACTTGCTTAGTTTTCAAGCTTGCAGATAGACAGACAGGTAGATAGATAGATAGATGGATAGATAGATAGAAAGATAGACAGACAGACAGACAGACAGAGAGAGAGAGAGAGATAGATCGGTAGGTAGATAGGTAGGTAGATAGGTAGATAGATAGTTAGACAGATAGATAGATAGATAGATAGATAGATAAATAGATAGATAGATAGATAGATAGAGAGATAGATAGATACATAGTTAGATAGACAGATGAGATAGATAGATAGGTGGATAGATAGACAGATAGACAGGTAGACCGATAGATCGATAGATAGATCGATAGATAGACAGGTAGATAGATAGATAGATAAGAAAGAAAGATAGATAGATAGATAGATCGATAGATAGATAGATCGATAGATAGATCAGTGGCTTCGCTCTGCCATCCGTGATTCACAACCACCAATCTCTCCTCTCCTATAGGTTTCCTATTTTTGAAACTTCCGCCGCCGCCTTGTGCGGTACTACTGGTACTATTTTGGGATCTCCAGAACATACATAATGTACAATGTACAATAATGAATGTGTGGTGGTGAGATACCGTAGGAATCCCATAGAAAGAAATTGCCAAAAACAGTCGAGGCTTGTGTTGTAGTTTCGGTAGTTTTTGGGTTGGTGGCATGACGGCAGACTCACTGTCAATGAGGGTTGCAATGTGCCATTTGGACATGAAGAGGCCAGTTGCACCCAATTCGCGCCCAAGGAGGCTTCGGGGAGGTCCAAAAAACAGAAGACCGTGAACACCTTCCAAGACACTGATTAGTTTCTGCTGGGTCCATGTAAAAGACAATGATCATTCCAACGCCGCGATGATAAGGAAACTGGTGGCGACAAGAGTGGCCATGGGAGAAGGCACTGGTTTGGGTACAGGGCAAGACTGCCTTGATGCATTTACATTTTTGGACCATGTGCCCATTTGTGCCGCAGATTCTGCAAATGTCCAGATTGTTGAACATTTGTACTGTACAAGGCTAAGTCCCGTGCACAACCTGAGCTATGACCGATTGCAGGAGATCAAGAAGGATGCAAAGGTGAAACATCAAGAGACACAGGCAGAAGAGGAGCAGGCCACTATAAGCCTCTGTTGAGCAGCCAATCCAAAGACCTTCCCACGGCGGAAATGATGAACTTCCTTCAGCGTTGTCTGCCATGTTGGCTGTGATTGGAAAACAATGCCTCATCGGTTTGAGAATTCTGATCGTTCTGGGCATCCCGCAAATGATGTGGTGGCGCAGGCCCCATCCATCTTTGACAAATGGCGACTGGTGGACCTCTTCCTTGAGTACAAAGGGCTTGTGACACAGCATATTGAATCTTCAACGACGAATTGAAGTCTTTCTTGGGGATGGAAGTGGTGCTGAAAAGGCCTTCACCTAATGAATCCCGCAAGAGTTTTAGACATGAGCTGAGAGTAGCCCCAACAACTCAGGATTCCTACAACCACTTTGTGCCTCTTGGCTCCATTTGGCAGTCTCATGAAGTGTCATGAAGCCTCAGAGGATGCATGCAGTTGGGGCCACCCACATGATCACATGGCTCATGTTCTTCAACGCAGGCAGCTTTCTCCAGTTTCCAGCCAAGGAATGTCAAAATGCAACAGATTGTCAAGGCAACCAGCAACAATGTAGTGAGAAGTGAGTCTGACAAGAACTGGTTTCTGCAATATGAGAGCATCAGAGTTGGAAAGCCTTCGAAGACTGAAGACATGATTGTGACGGATCTCAGGCGGAATTAAGCCGCACTGCTTGAATATGTTGAATGTTTTTTTTGCGATTTTTCTTGTGCCTCTCTTCCCCTCCAAATTTCCAGCACTCAGCACTCAGCACTCAGCCTCTCTCTCTCTCTCTCTCTGCAAACACACATGCGCACATGCATATATAATCATATGTAATTAAACATGATTATATATGATTATATAATATTATATAATTACATATACTGTAATTACATACAAGATTATAGATACGTCTGTGATGATATATACACACCATCCATGCATTTTGGTTTGGGATGCATTCCTGACAAACAGACCTAGGACACCACTCCGCACGATTGTCGCTTGAGAGATCTGACTTACGCTGCACCAATTTTGGTGGATGTTATCTATTGGAAGGGAGACCGCAGGATCCGCAACGTGGCAGAAAATTTCGCCCGCCTGCGACCACATGGGACAGCCCCATAGTGACAGCAGCTTGAAACCATACGCAATGCTGATCAAATTCTCCTTCTGTATCGCGATGTGGTACATGTTGCATATTTAATTTCTTTCACATGTAACATGATCTGCTTTCAGTTGCCTCTAAATTTGAAGCCTTCAGGCAAGCGTGATGTGGAAATCGGAATGCTGCCAGTGATGTTGCGCAGTAACCTTTGCGCCCTGAGTGGTAAAACAGAGGAAGTGACTTTGATGCACACAGCCGAGCCCATTCTCACTGAGTAGATTTGGTACGACGGGACGATGATGGAGTTGTTTTTTGCAGTGCCATCGATGACCCCTAGGAAGTGGTCAAAGCAGGCGAATGTCCTTATGACCCTGGAGGACAGGAGGGTCTCAGCGCATCTCAGCGCAAGTTGAATGCCAAGCACCGTACCAAGCAGCTCCTCTTTGACATGGCATGAGCCACGACTAGCCCACACAAGTACAAATGCAGCACCAGGCCCTTCGCAATCTGTTATGTCACTCGGGAGGTTGACTCATAAAGTTTTGACGGAATATGAATATGATGATAAATACCGTGCAGATCCGTGCAGTATTAAAATGTTTTAGTACACTATATGTATATTAAATTATATATTATATATAATTTATATGTACGCATATATATATAATATGTTACATTTGAATAGAAGATAGATGGATGGACAGATAATAGATTAGATGATAATAGAATAGACACAACAAGCATATGTGTGTGCATATATCTATATATAATATATATATATATATACATAAAGCATAATGGTTATTATTGTAGATAGTGTGATTAGGTCAAGGTCGCGCTGGCAGGATACTTCATTGTCAAGGGCGTTGAGCGAGTACTCATGATGCAAGAGCAGGCCTTGAGATGCCTCTACGACCCGGGCACTGGTCGACACGAGTCTGCTGTGGTTTGCTAGGGTCCACTTTTTAATTTGTGGACTCCTCGTTTGCCTATGACAAGTCAAGACATACCATGTCATGTCACGACATGTCTTGTCTTTTTCTTCCTCGATTTTTCTACACAAGTGGCTGATTGTTGGTCAACACCGCAGGCGTTGATGAACAGAATTGTCGTTGAGTATGACTCGAAGAAAACCCTTCAGGCGTTTGTGACTTCCCACAGTGCCTTGGAGGCGCAACAGTCGATGGGGACATATCGAAGGATCTCGAAGAGATAGTCGGAGAGCGCCGGCTTTCGCCACATGCTATGTATCAAGACTTGTCAAGCTATGTAATGCTATGTACATCTATAGAGGACACCAGTGCTAGTCCAGTAGAGGACACTCCTGGCATCTCCTGGCGATGAGATCGAGCAGTCTGCTGAAACACCAAGGTGCCGACAATAAAAGCCGAACCGCGTCTTGGTGGCACTTTGGGGCCTGTGAGCACGCAAGCCGCGGGATTGACATGGCCACGGTAGAGAAGACAAGAATGACAAGGATGACAACTATGATTCATCATGATTCAGTACGATGAAGAATGATGAACACCCACAAAAGCCGGAGAGATGTGAAAGGCTGAGAAGGCTGAGAATATCAATCGAGCCTCACCATTGCAATTCTACCACGGCCGGGACTTCCTGAGGTGGTCGTTGCAAATCCCTTGGCACGGAAGAAAGGCCTTTACGCAACTCGGTGTTTCACCTTTTTGTCATTTATGATCATATTATATAAGTCATATTATGATCATTTATGTGTGTCTTAATTTTAACCGCTCATTTTCATTCATTTTCTCCATGGAAGCTGGGATCTGTATGGTGGAAGCTTCGTGGAAGCTAGCGCGGAGAGCAGTCGAGTCATAACAGTATCGCGGACGCTAGGGGGAACTCCGCGGAAGCCACGTCAGTGTAAAGTTGAAGGAATTAACAACGGTACTCACTTGATTTTCCCAGCCAGGTGCTGCCAGATGTGCTCAGTAACTACAACTCGCCAGTGACAGTTGAAGGATGTTGAAGGCATACTTTTCACAACAATCACACGCCCTGATGCCCAGCAGCATGGTAGGATCATGTCAGGTTGTTACTTGTATCACCGGATGCACGCTTGACTTCCATCTCTCACAAAGACCTACTGTAGGCATCTGTAGGCATCTGTAGGCATAGTAGGCCGTCCACCCGTTTGCGTACGGAGTGCAGCCCTTTTCTTAAGAATGGAGGTTGATTGAGAAGGAATTATATATATATATACACCAGATTGATTCAGCTTTGAGTCCGGGCTCGGTGGAGAGACGGATCCAGAAAACAGCAGACCCCGAGTCTTCTGATTGCCTGTTACCTGCTGCTTTTGGGTCCTGGGTTGGGCCACCACAAGCATCTTTGGATATCTTTGGATTGAGGTGAAACATTCAGCCTTCTCTGAATTGATCCCAGTCTCCATCATGATGAAGGCCGGATGTTACGATGGCTGATGCTCCTGGTGTGGGGGCTGGGGCTGGGGATGTTGTGCTTCCCGAACCCAGGCCATGGGCGTTCAGAGCGACATGGAGATCGTTCAAATGGTGGGCATCCAGAGAAAATATCTGGAGACATTGATGATCTCTCTGCAAGAGTGCCATGCTGCCCGGCTTGAGATCTTTGTTGGAATCAATTCAGTCAATTCCAATCTTGTGGTTGGCCTAGTGGTTTGAATTGTTTTGAAGCCCGGGCATACTTCATACTTCAACTGGAAGGATCCTGAGCTGAGGAAAAGAACATCTTCTCACAGAAAGCTGCCTTGGATTTCCTCGCTGCCAAGATCAAGGTGAAGCCAGGCCAGAGGACGCTCGAAACAGTCGTATGAGTCACTTATATGATCATTCTTCGCCAGGGGGGCCCTGTGATAATCCTTTGATTTCTTGGCCAAATGCCGGGAATCATTGGTGCAAAAAACAACTTTGTTTGCACAGGGCAAGAACGGAGAAGACAGCAAGATCCCATGGATTTGATCAATCGACAGGCGTGGCCAATATGGTCAATGCAGTCTGGATGTAACGACCGATTGAATCAGTATATCACTTAATATATCTTAATATATCTTAATATCATTCATATATCCTTTGTTTATTGTGCTATTCTTTGACGTGGCAAAAATTGGCCTTGAAATGTGTTGAATATGAAGTGCCAGGTGTTGTCACATGTGGAGTGCCCCAACAAGAGTTTGGCGCCAAAGATCCGTTCCTTGATTTGAACGAGTTATTTTTTAGATTGCATTTCACATGTGATATTGAGGTCTCACGAATGTGCACGGACGCAGCTGAACAATTCGGTGTTATTTCATGCTCCAAGTACATAGATCATTTTGGGGCTATGCAGCCATAGACGTTTTCAAACTTGTAGATCCTAGCCTACTTGCAATCGGCCCAGTGAAGTTCGCAGCTGGCATGTAACCAATGTAGGCTACTTCGGCCTGATGATCAGACGTGTGATCAATGCAATGTATGACCCACAGTTGGTTGATGATCGCTGCTTGGCAGCACTTGATGTTCCCCTGTGGCATCCTGTGCATTCACAGTCATATCACAGTCATATTTGTATGATTTTGTATGATTTGTCACTGGAGTTCATTATGATGTCCCAGAAAAGTGGAAACAAACTGCTTTCCCGAGGAGACTACTATGGCAATAAACGCTTGGAGTTGTCTGGTCAACTGGTGGAGGTTCTTTTCGAGGATCAATTTAAGTTCATGAATTCAGAGCTCCAAAAGCAAGCCGATCTTCTCTTGTCCAAGTGGCATCAGTCTGCAGCTGCGCGCTCCAAAGACATGATGTCGTCGCTTAGCGCATGATTCCCTGGGGTTTTACAACATTTGTTGCGGTCTTTCTGCAAAAACCTACAGGATCCTACAGGCCTACTGAATCAATCTGTCAGACAAGCCTCATTGTTTATCCTTGCGCATGTCACTCATGATTCTTGCTGTATCTTTGTTTGATCATCAACTTGAGTTGCATCTTGGCCATTTCCTTTTACGATTTGGCGCCTTCGAGTACAACAAGCTTTGCTCCTAAGGTATCCTGATATTCTGGAGTCGTGGCAAGACCGCTCAAAGCTAACGCGTGCCATGGCCAATGCAATTTCCACAGGAAATTGGAACATCAAGCGTTTTCGAATTGACCGAGCAGGTGTCTCCCAGGCCCATCGAGGGTGGAATGAGATGGACAATGATTCAAATTTGGATAAATTTGGTGCATTTGCATTCGGCCTAGCATTCCTTGATTGTAGCAGTTGCAGTTTATGAAATATTTGTTTGCCATCAGCTCTGGCATGTATGATTTGTATTGATTTGTTGTATGATTTGTACGGGCAGGTCCTCTCCAGATTCTCTTACATGTCTTGCGTCGGCTCCATGAAGCCCGGCAGCATTGCGAGAACAGTTTTTCCCGAATGCATAGCAAGGGTTCCCGTTTCACTCTGGGGGTCTGGGGGTTGAGGGTGTGTTCGCTCAACGTTGCCGAACCGTCCGCAACCGTCCGCAACCGTCCGCAACCGTTCGCAACCGTCCGCGTGAGCGCTTAGGCCGTGCCTATGGTAAGTTCTGCAGAAGGGGTCGTTTTTGGAGGTTTCAAACGTCGAGTTGCTTCGTTTCGCGTGGCAGGCGTGGCACTTCGTGACATTCAGACGTGATTTGAAACGTGTCGAAAGTCGTTTTGTGTGGCAGGCGCAATACTTTCGCAACGTTTTTAAACGATGCGTTGCAGTTTTCGTGGCAGGCGCAGCACTTTGGACGTGTCCATCATCATTTTGCGTGGCAGGCGCAGCACTTTAGACGTGTCGTGTTGTGTGTTTTTGCGAATCGCATTGGTGGGGCTGCGTCAAGTGGCGACAAGGTGCAGATTTCGTGGCAGGCGTGGCATTTTGTGAGATATGATGAAAATTGACGGAAGCCTCGCACGAAACATCGATTTTGAGGTATAAATTTAGAGGTTCCTAAGAAAACTCGTCGGAAAACGTCAATTTTGGGGCTACAAAGTGTCAAAATTGGAGGAAGTCTCGCACGAAATGCTCGTTTTTCTGCGCCCACGTGTCTCGTCTCGAGTCTGTGGTTTTCCTGTGGCGTCGCCGTGTCTATGGGGGAAGCTGCAAAACCTCTCCTTTTCGAAGGTTTCCAAGCAGGTTGTCATGTCGTTTTGCGTGGCAGGCATGGCACTTTGTGACATTC
>Ga0126342_10018378_pt1 | contig 11990 bp, 15 predicted proteins | sample Cyp1metagenome_FD_92528 | JGI IMG/M metagenome (GOLD analysis project Ga0126342, IMG submission 92528) | Coral microbial communities from Lord Howe Island, Old Settlement Bay, Australia - Cyphastrea 1 metagenome | ecosystem: Host-associated > Invertebrates > Cnidaria > Coral ... | reverse complement strand
TATTATATTATATATATTATATTATATATATTATATTAAATATATTATATTATATATATTATATTATATACATAATATTATATATATTATGTATATAAATATCACATAGATGTATGTTCTCTCGATTATATGTATTATATTTACATGTATACATGATATAGTTCCTTGTGTATATACATATATGTGTATGTACATATATATATATATATACATATTGCATTATGTGGTGAGCATGCGAGAAGCGATGGCCGATGGTCACGCATCACACGAAACCATCCAAGCTTGCCCAACTTCAATGGTTACGATTTTGATCCATCATTATGTGTAGTGGCTCGAGGTTGACTATGGTTGACTGTTTGTGACTGCTCTTCCTAGTTGGCCACACTTCGAAAACATCCTATAGAAGATACCCTCTGGTAATTTCACGTAGCTATTGAAAATTGCCATTTATATTGGATTTATGTGGATTTGATTTACCCATTAAAAATGGTGATTTTCATAAATTAGCTATGTTAGTTTACCAGAGGGTAACAAAAAGGTGACAATTGGTCAACTGGCACCAGATTCAATGTGGTGGTCTTTTGTGGCTTCTTTGCTGATATCTGCTGATTATTTTGCACTATTTTGCACACCTCTCCCTCGCAAGGCAACAGGATTCCATTTTTTGGCCTGAAAAAAACCCGCCTGAGTACAGAGGTGTCGATCAAGAATAAATCCTCGCCGGTGACCATCAGAACCTGAATTCCGACCCATGGCATTGGCATTTGAAGCTGAAGCCTTCGGCCCTCTGCCGATCTCTGCCAAGCAGCCACTGCAATGAACCAAGTTTCGAGAACCATCAAGAAGGCTAAGAGGAAGTCGAAGACAAACCAGAAATCCTCTCGGCGCCAGGTTCATGATATGCACCCAGATGGCCTGATGGATCCCCACAAGAGATGATAGATGTTTGGGTCTTTCCATGGTAACCCCTCCCAAAAACAAAGGGGCCAATTCAAAGTCCGGCCAAATCTATCCAAATCTGTGGTTTGTGGATCTCAAATACATTCCAATATTGCCATATATTGCCTACCCAAATACTGTGACCTCAAAATTCTGTGATCCCGCTGTCCTTGAAGGCCTGCAACTTTGACTTGAAGGCCACGAAACGGATGATAATCTGCCAAGCAAAAATTTGCCAACGTATCGGAAAATAAGCGATTTTGAGCCTCAACCTTTGTGTCTTCATGTGTACGATCAAAATATATCAAAATGATCAAAATCTGAAGCTCAATTTTCCACAGCGGTGGGGCCTCCACACTAAAGATCAAGCACAGCAGGTTCTCAACGAAGATGATGCCAGGGCCCTCAGGCGACTAAGGTACCCCAGATTAGCGGCTCAGACGCTGGTCCCTGCTGCAAGACGCAGGTCCCCCAGGTCCCCCCACGGCGTCGAACAAGAGAGCACGGCTGTTGATGGTGGAGTCAATGCCTAACCAAACGGAGTTCAGCAGAATCACCAGCCTGGCGGATGGCTGCCCTTTTGTGGCATGTGGCAACCAGGGTAGAGCCACCCTGTGGCGAAACTGGGTGCAGCCAAAGCGGCATAGTTCCATGTTCAAACCAGTAGGATTTCGCAATGTACTGTGCCCAGCCGGTCTTGTGATAGTGCTCCTGCGAGCTGGATCTGCCAATCCATGACCCCCATGTCAAGACTGCCATCCCATGTTTCTATCCTCATTCTTGGTGTGTGTTTGCTCTGCGTTTTGCTATGACATCCTGACATGTTTGATTTCTGATTGCAACACCCATCTTTTCGCACGTCCCAAAAGCTCCCAGAAATTCGCCAACTGTTGGTCCAAGAGGCAGTGGCAATGTAGGATGGCTCTGCAAAGGCATCGCGCATCCGGGACTTCATATCCAAGGCTTTAAGCTTGCTGTTTAAGGCCTGGCTTGAATCACCACAATGGCCTTAAGGGCACCATGCCCAGGGAAGAGTACCAACCACCTTAAGGACTCGCTGGACACATGTTCCAACTGAGGCTATACATTGTCCCCCCCTGTGGAGTGAGTTGGCTCAAAAATGTCATCAAAACTCCTGGGAAGAAGTGGGATTTGGATTTCCTCTCAATACTCTATACATCACTTGGGGCTGTAATCACTACTTTTTAACCACCATTTCAAGTAATTTTCCAGAGATGGTTGTCCTCATCTACATGGCTAAACGATGCCTTTTTCGTACAAAATGGGCCCTGAATGGCCCTGAGGCGTGCCAAGCGCCTTCTTCTTCCTTTGCTTTTGATTCTGTCTGAGGTACCTCCCGCGTAAACACGTTTGGGATCTGGTTTTGGATCGGGACCACGTGGACGACCCCTGGACCACATGGGACCGGGACCGGGCACTCGGCTTTGGGATCAATGGGTTCTTCTTCTTCATCTTCTTTCTCATCTGGGAGGGCCTTGGTTTCACCTGCCCGCTGACGCTGAAACCAGAAGCTACTGACTTGATGCTTCTTGATGCGGATCGTTGCTATCAGCAAATATCACATGAGTACACAGTATAGAATAGTATCATGTCAACCCTGGATTAATAAACCCCAAACGGCTGTTTAATTGGGAGGCTACCATTAAAATATCAGAATGAAATGACAATGGCTATTGGGGGAATACCCCCTACTTTTTTTTAAATCAAATCATGACTATTGGGGGAATGCATGGGAGTAATTTTTAATTATAATAAACCACGGTTTATTAATCCGGGGTTGACATTACATGAGTCCTCACAACGATGATCCTTTGCGATCCATGCGGTGGCCGCAAAGGTTGGCCCGGTGGCCTTTCCGGTTTGTCGGTACTGCTCCGGGCAGGTCCATGTCTTCGTCGTCCGAATCCACGTACTCTGCCAGCTTGATTCTCCTTGGGAATCACTATGAATCACTCACATAGCCATGGAAATCCATGGGAAATCCATGGGAAATCCATGGGAAATCCATGGTTTTCCCATTCGGAAATGATCTGAAAATGGAATGGACCATGGGTTTACCCGCCATAAACATCTGCGATTCATGGCTGGTTTAAGTGGAAAAATGTGGATAATCTTCCAACACACTCATGGCTTCCAAGGCTCGGATGATGGTTGCTGGCCCATGTCTGAAGCACGGTCTGTGCTCGCTCGATGCGATGCAACACCTGTGTTGTTTGTTGTGGGACGGGGGGTTACCATGATTTTGCCCTTAAAATTGTCATGAATTGGGGAATACCCTGCAGGGCCAGCAACCAGATCTTGGAGTCTTGGAAAATTTCAAGCAAAAAATGGAGACACCTGTGGAGATTTCAGCCACAAGACGTGGTAACATGGGAATATGAAGAATATGAAGGATGTAAAACGTGATGCAAGAAAATTGGAGCTTAGAAGTGCCAATGCCTTGGGCAGTTTGACGAATGGAGCTGAGGTTTTGGGCTATCGCCCACTGGGTCGATCCTCACCCAGCCCCAGGCAGCCCCAGGCAGCGATCCCACCGAATCAGCCGTGGAGGGTGGCAATGGAGAGACTGGATCTGGCGGAAAGACTCCTTGGCACATCTCCGTCGGACCAGTGGGTCCATAGGATTCCCCATCGTGACAAGCGCCTATTTGTTTCTTGTGGTACAATGGTATATACCCTCTGGTAAATTGTTAGATAACTATGGAAAATTACAATGTTCAATGGGAAAATCCACTATTTCTATGGTAATTTTCAATAGCTATGTTAAATTGCCAGAGGGTAACTGATGCGTAGTATCACATCAATCAGCGATTTTGAACACTGGGCCCTGGCCGTCGGCGGATTTCTTCAGCATACTGTGATTGCCCGCTGCCTAGAGCAATGGGCACTCATTACAAGAATGAAAATTGTTTTCCGTGGTTTCTGCCCCATCATTTTCCTGGCAATTGATGGGGTTCTTGTAATTTCTCCTCTTTATTTATACTGTATGCATACATCTATATATCCTTGTTTTCTTAGCTGAAGATACGGCACTTATCCGACTTATCCCTTGCAGACCACCCATCAAAATGTGTTCATCTCCTTTTCACCGGTTTTCTGTCATGTTTGCAATCAACCAACCACTTTAGGATCGGGAAATTCGGTATGCACCGATATGATAGGATTAAACATGAAATATGGAATGTAAACATATAATCAAATAAACATACACCACACATACACATACACATACACATACACCTACACCTACACCTACGCATACACATACACATACACATACACATACATGTTTTGCTCCAGTTTGCCACGGGTTCTGTGCAAAACTGTGCTATATACTGTATATATGTATAATTATATGCATATGCATGTGTATGTATATATATATGCATGTGATTGAATGTGGGCACTACACACCATGTTAATCCATATTATTACACACATATTCATGTCATTGTACGTTTTCTACTTTCAATTTGCTTAAGGGGGAAATGAAGCACGTTCCCTAGTCATGGTGGGTTAACCAATGCAAAGATACATAAAATTGTGTGTATATATAATCTTCAGCAAATCCATATATACATATCATGCATATATATATATATATACATATCATGCATATATAATATATATAACCCGCCAAAAATACAGATAGAACAGTAAAATAAAATTAAAAAAACATATTGGTAACTTCAACCTCTGGATCTTTTTGGGGCTTACGGCTGCCTGCATCGCTGCCAGCTGCTCTCGAAGCTGAAAGTTCTCCTGCTCGGCCAGGCGACATGCCTTGCTTCGTTGGGGATGACAATGATGACATCATTTCGGGGGATGATGGGGGAGGTATATAATATATATATATATGTGTGTGTGTGTACCCTCTGGTTATGATTAACATAGCCATGGAAAATCACCATGTTTAATAGGAAAACCCAGGTAAACCATCTATTTCTATGGGCCATTTTCCATGGCTATGTTAAATAACCAGAGGGTATATATATATATTATATATACATACATACAGGATGGGGCCCCCGTTCGATAGCGTTCAGTTGCCTGAAAAAAGTGGCTGAATTCTATGGTTTATGGTGGATACAACGAACTAGTTAATGGGTGTTAATGGGGTTTGTAAACCAATTTATAACTTGGGGGCCCCATCCTGTATATATATATATCAGATAGAACCCAAGGAAAATTGACATAGATATGGACAATGAAGCAGTTCAGTGGACCTTTTTACGAAAACACAGGTTTCCTCTATTTTCCACGTCTATGATATATAGCCACCCCCAAACAAGACGAAACAGTTGGAAACATGGAAATTAGGTGAAATTAGGTTACAAAAAATGAGATTATCCAACAGTCCAGCAAGCATAGAAAAAAATGGGGAAACAGCTATGCCTAAAACTTCAAAAAAATAATGCCAAAGATGTGATCAAAAAAATATCAAAACATGTCCATGGTCCAACCAATTGCTGCCACGCGACAGCATCACGCTGCACCAGCAACTTTTTGGCCTCAGGTTTTACCATCACTAGCTGCCGATGTGGTTCATGATGGTTCATGATGGACATTTCCAAAATAAAATGGATGATGAACAGGGCTACCCGTGTACTATGGATATCTATGGATTGGAAAACCCCATCGACTCATCTCCGGAAAGCACGCGCCAAATCGTCGATGCACAGTTTCCAGTTGTGCTCGATCCAGTCCAGCTCCTCTGCCCACCTGGCCGAAAAAGGGGACGAAAAGACTCACGACTGAAAAAAGCGGAACGAACATCTACAGGAAATCGCGGGATTTTCCAAAAACACCCAAAAAAAAGACACACACACAAATGATATATATATATATATGTATATTATACATTATATATATATATATCGATATCGTTTGTAGTTTTCTTTCAGGCATCGATAGAGGCCTGTTCTGAGACCTACTGTGCAACCCTTCATCTTCCATGCCTGTTTGCTTGGACTGCCCAGCGTCATCAGCCTCATCACGGGCTCGCAGTTGGGAGACCCTCCTGGTCCAGGGTCCAATCCAGTGACTCTTCAGTGACTCAGCCACCCCACTGGTTTCGGAGGGTGTTCAGCTCAAACTCTTTCACCTTCTGATCCTGTTCCAGCTTATCCAACCTTGGTGAGGTTCACCAGTGCACCGAAGGTGTCAAAAAAAATGCTTTCGGGCCCAGCATCTCGGCAGCTGGCTAGGAAATCTGTAGCATGTCAGAAGCAATCCAGAAGATTTTCAAGTAACTTCACGCGGTAACCGATTTTTTGGGGAACTTTTAGGGGAATTGGTTTTATTGGTTTTAAGATGTTTTAAGTAGCTTCACCGGGTATGTAGATGAGTTGTGAGGAACTTTTGGGGGAATTGGTTTTACGATTCCAGAAGTGGGGGAATTTACCAACGGTCTGCAGGGCCGTCCGACTTTCTACAAGGCCGCCGCATTTCTACAGCTCAAACGTGCCAAAATATGTCGTGGTCGGTTGATGACCCTCATAGATTGAAAACGGTGCAGCGACCTTTGGAAAACTTACAGGAAGTAACTCAGTCAACTCTCCCATAGGATCCATGGTGCTGGTATATATATGCTGACATGACTGGGGTATATTAATGGGATCCATGTTACCATATATAGCAGCACCATACCATACATGGATCCTATGGGTCTGGTCGCAGTGGCTCCACTTTGGGGTTTCCGGCATGCGCTTGTTCTTCTGAAAATGGGCCACGAAGAGGCCATGCATCTCTTCCATCTGGTCATCCAGCAGATCTCGCATTGCATCCACCTGATGAAGGGATGGGAAAACGCCATAAGAAAACAACTATAGGTGGGACCAACAACCAGTTTGAATGGCTTTGGGTGATGGGTTGGAATCTGGCTTCAAAGCCACTTTTATGAAAATGGATCTTCCATGGTAACTCTACGGTAACTATATAATCCTTTTGACCATTTTGGAACCATGAAAAAAGGAAAAATATGTTTCTATCTCCCCCATGGGAAGCACAAATTCCCAGCACCGCCGACATGGAATTTCTTGCGAGGGACGGAGATCATGCCGGCATTTTTCTCCTTCGTATCCTGGATCAATTCCTGAAGGACCACCGACTTCTTTCCCTTCGACTGCTTGGAGGGTGAAGGCCCAGCGACGTTCCTGGACAGTTTTTTGCTCGGCTGAAAAAACTGGTGCCTCAAAGGAAATAAGAACAGAGCAGCGTTGGAAGATATCAACCATTTTGGGGGCTGTGATGGACCATTCTCTGAAACACATGCGGGGCCGCCGGGCCCCAAAAGTCAATGATTTTGCCATTCCAAAGCACGTTGAAAATCATCACCAACGTTCATCATGGTTGTTGGACGCTGGGGTATGTTCCTGGGATATACATCGTGGTGGAGCTTTCCGTCATGGGATGTCGTGGGGGTACCCCAGTCGTCACCATGACAACTGGATGCGTCATCCACGACAACTGGATGCGGGGGGGTACCTGGTATACCTCCATGACAAAGGGAAACCTCCATATCCCCAGCACGGCCTCTCCAGGTCGCTGGACTTTCGGTCAGCCTTCGGCGCTGGAGAAATTTTCGCCGGCCATAGGGGCTATATTCATTACGCATAGGATCCATGGTGCTGCTATATATGGTAACATGGATCCCATCAATAGACCCCAAATGTTAGCATATATACCAGCACCATGGATCCTATGGGTTATATTCCAACTGACCTAGTTTACTACCATGGTCGTAACATGTCGTAACGTAACCGATAAAATTAGCTCACCCGCACTCCCCCCTTTCGTAGTCTAAGGTGGCATGGCTATCAGTGCAAGACGGCATGGAAGGGAAGCTGTTACCAAACGGAACCTCAAAAATTGGGCAGTCTGGTCCTAGCAAAATTCTGCGCTGCCGCAGTAGCTAGAACCCAGCAGCATCGATGCGTACATCCGCTCATACCCATCCTACATCGTCCTGTTTGAAGGATGATGTGCGAATCCCAAAAAATACTGTACTCAGATAATCGGTGGATTCATCCGGACAAATGTGTGGAAATGTACCCTCTGGTAAACTAACATAGCTATTGAAAATGACCATTTATAGTGGATTTACCCATGAAAAATGGTGATTTTCCCTAGTTACGTAAACGTTTACCAGAGGGTATGGTCTACCAAAATGGTTTGTTTCTACATCTGGAAAGCCAGCAGAATAATGGCATCCGATCATCCGGTCTTTCACCACCACCATCCAGGGCCCCTTGCCATGGTCAGCCGCCAAAGAAAAAAAAACACCACTGAGCCCGTGCTGCAAAGGGGATCTGGGGTCGCACGTACGTTTTTAGATGTTTTTTAGGTATTACCCTGAAAATATGTGATTAGCTAAATACGTACAGCATAATCTGCATGTGTATATATATATATAGACGCATATGAGTTCTCAAACTGCGGTCAATTCTACCTTCCACCCGACGCTTCACCACCAAGGTGTGCCCAAACATGGTTTTCCCCAGGTGCTCCCCCAAAACCTGACAATGACAACAAAGAAACAGCGGTCTCGCAATGCAACAGCGGCAAGCCCAGCGGCAACACGGTTTTCTGGCAACAAGGAGGCCCAGTCTTTCTCCATGTCCATACAAAGGTGCAAGTCATGCTGGTGATACGATGGGCAATGCCGGTGACCCTCTGTGGCGAGGAGCAGCGACTGCTGCTTCCCCGGATCCAAAGTTCTTCCCAGCAACTGTTGTCAGACCAAGGGCATCTAAACTGAAGCAGACACCATATGCCATCCAAAATCCCTTTTTTTCCCAGAATGCTAAATGGATTTATCAAAAAAATAAACTTAGCTTTTCAAGTTGGACCAACTATTCAAGAACAAGAGGAATCGCTCGGATCGCCATGGCTCTAGGCCTCCGCGGGTGGCTCTTCCTCCGCTGGCGCCTCTGGCGCCTCTGCGGCCTCGGGTACTGCGGCCTCGATGGGCGCCTTATCATTGGCGACGCCCTCGGCGACTTCGGCCTCCTGCTGCGCCTGCTGCTTGTCCCAGTACTCCTGGCGTCACCGCGTCAAAACCCGGGCTTTTTGGGTGGTTTTACCATCTAAACAGACGGTTTGGAAGCTGGATGTATGCTTTTTTTTTTGGCAACATGTGTTTGTGTTTTTCCACAAGTTATGCCAGACTGAAAAAATGGGAGCATCTTCAAAATATCCAACAATTGACAGTTACTGGAAATGATTTTGGACATGTTGATGAATGGAAATGATATCGAACCAACTGAAAGTGGATAGCACTACAGATAGTACAGGTAACAAGAAACATGGGAACCCACATCAAAAAATATACCAAAAAAAAACATGGGTAACATCAAAAAAAACATGGGTCATCAACCTCACCAACCACCCAACGTTCATCATCACCTATCATTAGGATCAGGGTCAACTGAACCATTGAAAAATCCCTTATCCCATCTCAGTATACTAGTTGGCTGAACAAGGTGTCCCAATCCTATTGGTTAGTCCATAATCTCCACTATCCTAGGTTGTAGAACTCCCATTCCATAACCAATCAATCAAACGTAAATCATCGGTTATATCATGTTATATCCCCATATGTTGGATACTTGTACCATGTTAAACCATGTTAGTCCCCCTAATTAAAGCCTGTAATTTAAATGGTTAAATATGGTTAAATTCCCATTAAACAACCCATCAACAGCACTGTTTAATGCTGCTTCCATTAGCAGGACCTGCTTCTTAGAGGCGATCTCGTCGGCGCGCTTCTTCTCAGCTTCCTCGCGGATCTTGCGCTCGATTTCCTCGCGCTTCTTCCGCTCCTCTTCCTGGGAATTCATCGCTGGGCGAATTCATCGAATGTTGCACAGGGTCACCAAAGAAAGGGAAAAAAAGTGGCCTCAAATTTCGTGGACTCCACTGATCCATTGATCCATTGAAACCCTCAAATTGGAAACTCCATTGATCCATGGATGACAGCCTCAACGGAGGACCCTCCATCGCCTGTCCTGCTTGGCCTTCCGAGCGCGTTCGGCCTCTGCCCTGGCCTGGTCGTCGCGGATGGAGGCCTCATCTTTGGTGAAATAGACCTGCCACGGAAAGTCCCAGATGGCCCCCAGTTGTTTGATGTTTTTTTGCAGCAAAACATCACAAAACCACCACCTTTAAATAGGTAAATCAACTAAATGTGTACTGATGTTAGGAAAGCCATGTGGGCCATGTCATAAACCACCCATAAAAATGGTGATGTCATGGACCGATCGAGCCACAGAGCCATCAAAACAGCTGGGGGGATGTGCGGTTTATAGACCTCATATACCCCACACACACACACACATATATATATATATATGTATATGTATATGTATACATATGTATATATTGACATATGCATATGTATATAATTGTATATATATATATAAACACCTGAGCTCTACTATGATTATTAACCCACTTGCTAATTGGGATCTTCCCACGTAAGGAACCATCTTTTACTATTATTAAGAATTGTTGTGGTTTGTCCGAAGCAGCTACACCCCAAAACAAACAAACTTTCACACGGAGAAGAATGATAATCGTCCTTTGGGGTGGTAATTCATGGGAATGAATCATGATTATTGTCATGAACCACAAAATTTTCACCATGGTCATACCTATCAAGTGGCCTACCCAAAGCTATTGTACACAATTAAATCACGACATGATTTTCAGTTTTGTTTTCAGTAGTCAGTGACCCAAAAAACAACCATCAACAACCATTACCCTCTGGTAAACTAACATAACTATGGAAAATCACCATTTTCAATGGGAAAAACCACTATAAATGGTGATTTTCAATAGCTATGTTAAATTACCAGAGGGTAACATCCAATAACCATCCAAAGCCAAAAAATCTCAGGGATCATCCCCTGGCCCTCATGGGCGGGGCCCATGGGCGCGGCCATTTTTCATGTCTAAGATTAGGCTAATACCAGTGGGAAAAAAGCGGAAAACCTCGGAAAAATGGGTGGTATATCGGTAAATATCGGTATAATGTCTTAGGTGTTCAAGGAAGAAATCTTGGATACGCAGTTTCACCATCCACCAAAGCTCTTCACGCGGGTACTAGGCCCTCCGGCCCTCCCTCACCTGGTACTTCTTGCCGCTCTTCTTGCATCTCATGAGCTCATTCCATGCTTGGTAGCTGGTTTCGATCGGAACACCATCGATCATGCCTCAGTGACGCACCAGGCCGTATCACCAAAGGTTACTATCCTGGATGAGAAATCATATGCTACACATGTCTGTATATACGTACATCTGTATATATATATAAATATATATACATGAAAGAAATCTTATGCATACTGTTTTTGAAGTGTGTGTGTGTGCGTATGTGTGTATGTATTGTATTGTGTTGTGTTGTATTGTACTGTATGGTAATGGTATTGGTATTTGTATTGGTTTGGTATTTGTATTGTATTGGTTTGGTATTTGTATTGTATTGGATTCTATTGTACTGTACTGTACTGCACTGCACTGTATGTATGGATGTATGTATGTATGGATGGATGTATGCATGCATGCATGCATGCATGCATGTATGTATTATGTATGTAAGTATCTGTGTGCTGTGTGCTGTGTTTGTGTGCGTATGCGCCCTGATTCAACTACTCTTAGGAAAATCTTGGGCCTGCAAACATTGGAAATTCCAAAATAATTATTTTGTCATTTTTTTGCATTTTTGTTGCATTTTTTTTGCATTTGGGTTTGTCATTTTGGATTTGTGTTGTCATTTGTTTGTCATTTTTTTGTCATTTCTTTGTCATTTCTTTGTCATTTCTGTGTCATTTTTTTGTCATTTGTTTGTCATTTTATTGTCATTTTATTGTCATTTTGGGAACGGGAAAATGGAGAAAAAACATTGTTTTAAAATGACTACCATGACAGACCTTTTGTTATCTCGTGGCAGCACCAAATACAAGGAACAAGTGGAGAAACTCTTGGAAAGCCAGCCGGCGGTGAAGAAGGATAGGGCAGGGGAGCTTGCC
>Ga0126342_10018377_pt1 | contig 11990 bp, 13 predicted proteins | sample Cyp1metagenome_FD_92528 | JGI IMG/M metagenome (GOLD analysis project Ga0126342, IMG submission 92528) | Coral microbial communities from Lord Howe Island, Old Settlement Bay, Australia - Cyphastrea 1 metagenome | ecosystem: Host-associated > Invertebrates > Cnidaria > Coral ... | reverse complement strand
CGGGGAGCACAGAATGAAGTTGTAAAAAAGTAGAAAGTATGTTGGCCATAACGAATGCGAATGTGAGATTTATGAAGCTAAAACCGTGGAAGGTGTGCAAAAATGACATCGTTCTTTTTGGAACGTACTTTTTATTTTTGCAGAGTTGATGGAGGCGATCTGGAAATGGGATGGGGCTGCTGGGTGGGGAACTCGATCGAGGAAACGTAGTCATTCCAAGAAACGTACTCAATCCAAGAAACGTACTCAATCCAAGAAACGCACTCAATCCAAGAAACGTACTCAATCCAAGAAACGTACTCAATCCAAGAAACGTAGTCAATCCAAGAAACGTTCTCAATCCAAGAAACGTTCTCAATCCAGGAAACGCACCCTCCGAACTATGGACAGCAAACCTGTTGGGGGTTGTGCACCTTCTAAAAGAAGGAAGGTGCAATAGAAAAGGTACAAGTTTGGAAAGCAACATGAAAGGGGAGAAAAACAGAATCAAATTGAGCGTGGGTATTGCCAGCACTGCTTGCCAAAAAAGATAAAGAAGGGTCAGCTTCACGATTGCAAATGTGAGAGTTAGAACATTACACTACACTACACTACACTCCACTACACTCCACTACACTACACGACATTACACTACACTGCACTACCTTCCGCTACACTTCACTACATTACACTACACTCCACTACACTACAACTACAACTACAACTACGCAACTACACTCCACTACAATACACGCCACTACACTCCACTACACCAAATTACGCTACACGACACTACATTACACTACACTACACTCCACTACGCTACACTACACTACACTACACTACCTTCCACTACACTTCACTACATTACACTACACTACACTCCAGTACTTTACAACTACAACTACGACTACACAACCACACTCCACTACATTACATTACATTACACTACAGTACACTACACTACATTACACTGAATGACACTGCACCGCAGATAGGCAGGTAGACAGATAGACAGATAGACAGCTAGACAGATAGACAGAGAAAGAGAGAGAGAGAGAGAGAGATAGGTAATTAAATGAAAAAGAGAGAGACATAGATCGATTGATAGATAGATACATAGAAGATAGGTAGGTAGGCAGGTAGATCGTCAGAGAAAGAGAGAGAGGAGACCTCAAGCACCTTTCAGTCCATCAATGGTTTCGCTCTGCCATCCCTGATTCACAACAAGAAGAGTGTATGGGTGAAAAAAAAAATATATATATATAAGCCTAAAGATGCCATGGTTCTTTTTACATTAAGTGCAACAACATATAAACACTAAAGGTGTCGTGGCTCTTCTTACATTAAGTGCAACAACAAATAAACCAACAACATACAAACACTGAAGGTGTCGTGGCTTCTTACATTAAGTGCAACAACAAATAAACCGTGTCTCTCCTGACAATGAGTGCAACAACAAAGAAACCCAAAAGGTGTCCTAAAGGTGCCGTGGCTCTTCTTACCCTAAAGGTGTCGTGGCTCTGCTTTTCTTGCGCAAAGTGAGCCCATTTATGCCCAAAGTGAGCCCATTTATGCCCAAAGTGAAACCATTTATGCCCAAAGTGAACCCATTTATGCCCAAAGTGGATCCATTTATGCCTAAAGTGGATCCATTTATGCCTAAAGTGGATCCATTCATGCCCCAAGTGAGCCCAATTTATGCCCAAAGTGAGCACGAATTTATGCCCAAAGTGAGCCCCTCGCCTGTGAAAAGTCTGTGCCTAAAAAGTCAGTGGGTGAAGGTCTGAGGGTGATAAGTCTGTGGGTGAAAAGTCTGTGGGTGAAAAGTATATGGGGGAAAAATCCGAGTGTAAAATGTATATTGGTGAAGAGTTTCTGGGTGAAAAGTCTACGGGTGAAAAATATATGCTTGAACAGTCTGCGGGTGAAAAGTATATGGGTGAGAAGTATATGGGTGAAAGACTGTGGGTGAAAAGTCCCTGGGTGAAAAGTATACGGGTGAAAAGTCTGTGGGTGAGACGGGTATGGGGGATAAAGTCTGAGGTGCGAAGTCTGTGGGTGAAACGTCTGTGGGCGAAAAGTGTATGGGTGAAAGTCTGTGGGTGAAAAGTATATGGTTGAACAGTGTTGGGTGAAAAGTATATGGGTGAAAGACGGTGGGTGAAAAGTCTGTGAGTGAAAAATATATGGGTGAAAGTCGGTGGGTGAAAAGTATGTGGGTGAAAAACCAGTGGGTGAAAAGTCTCTGGGTGAAAAGCCTGTGCAAGAGTTTCTGGGTGAAGAGTCCCTGGGTTAAAAGTATATGTGTGAAAGACTCTTGGTGAAAAGTCTGTGGGTGAAAAGTATATGGGTGAAACATCTTTGGGGGAAAATAGGGGTAGATGGGATGCTGGCTTTCGTTCCCCCCTTCTCAGGTTTGCCTGTCCCAACCATTGGACCAGGATGGCAGTCAAGCACTTGAAGTCCTGAAAATCATCCGTTCCATGAGAGAAGAATTGGGTTTGGAACCGTTTGGGGATCTGGAACCATACAGTCAAAGAGAGTGCCCCACACAAGTGAACCGGTTCTTCTGGCTTTGGGTTGAGTTTTTTTAACCCCAAGACTGCCAGGCTGTTGGCGAAGGGGTTTTTAATTTTCTTTTGTTCTATGCTCTTCAATCCTTCGTCTCAGAATCAGGCACTGTTACTTTCTTACTTATCAATCAGTCGCCTTTTCTTGTGTTTTATTTTTATCTATGCCGATACTTGTCAACTTTATTAAGCTGTATTCAGATTTAGTCAGTTTTAAAAATATGTTCTTGAATTTTGATGATTTTTACATAAGCAGATACTGGGTATCATAGAAACCGTTTCAAACCGATTCCCGTAACTTCCTAGGTAATAGCCCGAAACCGTATCAAACCGTTTCCTACTATTTGCTACTTCACCCTGGCAAAAACCCCGAATAGTTTCAAATACTTTCAAACAGTTTCAAACAGTTTCTGCATATTGGCTAATTAGCAATTGTCCGAGACCGTCCGAGACCGTTTCAAACCGTTTCATACTGCTTGCTGGGTAGTAGCCCGAAACCGTTTCAAGCCGTTGCAAACCAATCCCTAGAATTCCTAAGTTACATTATCGTTTTTATTAAAGTATTTTTTTTTTGGATATTGTTAAAAAACATGTCAAACTTGGATTTGTTTACGGAATAGTTTCTGTAAATTACGGTGTGTTTAAGAAATTGCTTCAGGCCTCCACAGACAAAGAGGCCAAGGCATTCCCCAAGTGATGCAGTTTGAACATTTCCACCATGAAGAACGGAGGGATGAGAGTGGGAGATCCAGTCAGCACCAACATAGATGACCAATGGATGAAGCATGCTGACACATGCAGATCAAATCCACAATGAATGGGCAAGGAGATTTTGACAGACAATTTGAAGATACATATGTATATATATATATATAATTATATATAAGTATAGATCTCTCTCTCTCTCTCTATATACATGCTATGTTGAAATATGATGAAATCAATCTGGCAAAACGTCCTTGGCAGTAATTGCGCTGCGCCACTTGAACGGCACCGGCCGGAACGCATCGTTTCTTTCAATATCATTGCTCTCTGGGCACGCCAGACATTTCTCTGGTAGCATTTGCAGCTGGACAACGGAAAAACAAACGGTGCGAAAATCATTGCATAAAATTCGATGAAATTGCAAGGCATGTCCGTCAGTCTAAAAACTACAATGGCAGGAGAGTGTCAGTACATCCTGGGGCATCTAACCCATGACAACCCATACGTGCAAAAATGCACAACGACTGAGTTATGACAATTCAACAAAAGCAAATGCGCACAGAGTCAACTAGCTACTTTCTTGAGGATCTTGACGTCGTTGATGCGTGGCGGGTTCATTGCCCATGGCTGATTTTGCGGCAACGTCGCTGGGGCCACCGGGGCGCTTTCAGCAACTGATCGAAGAGCTGGTGGCACAGCATGCCCCTTGCCTTGATTGATAGTATCCATTGTTTGGAAACTTTTTGATCACAGTTTCCAGTGGGTCTCTCACCCATTTCGAAGATTCACCCATTTCGAAGATTATCATGCGTTTTCCTTACCAGTCCTATTTGGTAATTCTTGACTTGGCCCTTTTACCTCTTGGGCCTTGGTTCTCGAACCAGCTGCGTCGCTGAGCGATGTTGGGCTGTGCGTGGGCGCTGGTTCCTGAGGAGTTTCTTTGTGTTTTTCACGAAAGCTAGCTTCTGCTAGCTGAAGCCCCTCCTGCTTTAGCAAGGTATTGGAGGGGGTGGAATCCCCAATCGCACGAAACTTGACAGTTAACTACCCTCTTCCCCTCCCCGGCTGGCTGGTTCACAAGCAGTTTGGCCGTGGCTCAATCCTCTCGGGGACACTGTCGGCATGTTGCCACCGGCAGCACATTCGGCAGCATCCGCGTCCTCAGCACCATTGTGTTTTCATGCCAAGCGCCCTGCCCAGCTAGCTTTCGTCCCTTACCCCCAGGCCTCAAGTTCTATCAGGGGCTTGTTTCACACCCGGGTAGGTGACCAGACCCTAATTCAGGCTCTTTGGCTCTTTCCCGGGATGAGATTCAGATCATCAGTTTCAGGAGTTTTTTTTTTGTAATTAGTTTTTGAATGGTTTGATTGAAATCCATTTTTGTCATCGCACCACGGGGTGGCAGTATGCCCAAGGACCGGGAAGTACAGCTCTTGAAGTCCGAGAACGAACAGCTGCAAGAGCAAATAATTTCGGTAGGTATCGATTACGCACACGAGGACGACGTAGTCAGGGCTGGTGGTTTCACATGGTTTCACCAGCTGACGGTTGAAACATATAGTCGCGGTGGGTGTTGAAAAAATTGTCTCGAGCGCATTGAAAAAAATACCAGCCAGTGCCGTGTTGCATGCTCAGTGTCCTGATCTGGATTGCAGGAAACACACGGCTTAAAACTTGAAATTGAGCAGCTCAATGAAGAGATCAGACGTTTGCAGCGTGGAGGGGATCCGGAGGACACGAAAAGACTGAAGAATTGGAAATCATGAAGTTGATTTGCTTCGGCAGGCTGTTCGCAGATTGATGTGCGAAGTTATGCGAAACTACCAAACAGTGAACATGTGACCAGGAGCGTTGTATGGAGCATCCTCTGCGGGAGGCAGTGATGCTGTTTGCCTTTGGTTGCCACAGCCATGGATATGCATTAATATAGCTTATGATGCAATAAGTATTCAGGAGATTTCCTCCATGTTTGTGTTGTGATGCCAGGAAGCTGCAGAGATGTTGTCTGGACCCCCCACCATCACCGTAGATTGCCTGGAAGAACTGCCGGAAGTGCGCCAGGCCGAGCCCTCCAAGGGTATCATCACTGAAATTTGAATACAAGAATTGACAACATGTGCCACCCTGGTTGAACGTGTTGGAAGTATGGAATTATCTTGGCCACATCTTATGCCCTTGATTTCTTGTGACCCACTTGCAGGGAGAAGTGGAACCAGAAAGTGGCCGGGGTGCAAGTAGAACTCGAGTTGCGCCAGAACCTTTGGAATTAGACGTGACTCGCTAAAATTGTGAAATCCTTCCGTATGCTAGAATATTTGCAAACAAATAAGGAGTTTGGGATGGCATGGGATGGCCAACGGTATCGAGGGCCCGCGTTCCGTGAAGCAGGAGGATCCCACAATTGAAGCCCAAACCAATGAAACACCATCACTCCAAGACCTTTCGGGCCCTCAGGAACAACATCCTCTTCCCCCACAATCACTGCCAAGGGCGCGTTTTATCACCAATCCCAACCCATTGCGCGCGTAACATAGCTCATCCTCACTTTTGGCCACCCCCAGGGACATTTGGCCATCGGTATGAAAACTTGTTATGTATGTTTATGTAGTACTCTAACAGATCTCAACCACATGTTGGGCCACTTTATTCCTAAGATCCAACCAATCTCTTGCCGCATCCGCATCTCCTCATCCGCTGCCTTCCTCCTTACCTCCAAGGAAAATTCAAAACCAAGATTGAGCTTTCTGAATCAGGGAGAAAGTCCTCGGGAAAGTCCTGAACGAGAATCCATTAGAGAATCGGTTGAGTTGAACCGATCAGTGTCGCTGAGCCGAGCAGTCTCGCACGAGGACCAGTTGGTGGTTGTGCCTCGGCCAAATTTGACAACGGTGAAACGGTTCCTTGGGCTTGCAGGCGGCTTAACGAAATGAAGGTGTCCCAATGTTTCACCTATCCATCGTTCCCTTTGAGTTTCCGTTAAGTATGTATTGGAGTGTGCATCGGTAATACTTTTTGCATGAAACCTTCTAAAACGATAGGGGGCTCACAAACATTTTGTCTTGCGAGTGGCGCATTTGTTGTTAAATCACTGGGGTATGGAGCGTGTGTGCGCCCTTGTGTGAAGCCATCGCAAAGGTCCTGAGTATTTAATTGGTACGTTTTGTGGTGTGGCCATGTTGTTTTGCTTGCGCGGAGTCGTCTTTACACGGGTGGATCCACTTCACCATGAATGGGTGTGCCCATGGGGTGGGTTGACTTTAAATGACTTTGCCGTAGGCGGGTTGCTCAAACCCGGCGCCAAGTAGCTAGCTAGATTACGGAAACCGGCAGCGCAGGCACGCTGAAGTGGCTAACTCCATGTAATATCTCGTTTTAAGTTGCCTGGCCTGGACCTGGTGTGTCAACCTGTTGGCCCTTTTCCTTTGAGAGCCTGAGTCGGGGTGAGCGGGCCTCTTTTGCACTGCAAGCTATTCGTTCAGTTGCACCCCCACGTGACTTGCAAAGATGGAGCCCGCGCAGAACGATACCCAAAACGATACCCAAACGATACGCAAACCTTTCCAAAAAAAAACTGAGTGACCAGCTGGTCACAAAACAGACCAAAAAGGTGGTGGATGCTGTTGGTAGTACGTCGTAGTGTCGGAATGAAATCCGGCGCGCTGGCTGAATGGTATTTTGAAGTTAGCAGCTATGAGTGGCCGAAACCCATGTTCTTTGCGAATTTCCAAAGACCTGCTGATTGGAGGGACCGCAAAATGAGAACCACTTGGGAGACAAACGACAAGCTTCGAAACTCACGCTGAATCTGCTTAACACCAAGCATGGGCGAAAGTGGAAGCGTGCTCAAACGCATGCAAGCAAAGACCGTGGGATGAGGATCCAATGTGGATGACACCCTTCAAAACTATGATTAAACAGAGGTAAAACAGGAAACCCTGTAAAACGATAGGGGCTTACTATTTTGATGACACGCTTGGGTACTTTCGACCATGGCTACTGTGGGTTTGTGTGAAAACGGCGGACCCCATTCCATCCATTGCCTAAAAGTTTTTTCCCTATTATTTGATGGCCATAACTGGGTGCCAGCAGACATATGATCACCATTTTTTTGGGCTAAAACTCCCATTCTATAACATTGTATTATGTACAAAATCTGTCCACGTAATACCCCAAGAGATCTTAATTCTGTACATGACGGTTTCCCAAACAGTGTGTCCACACTGAGGGGTTCATTCGGTAAGAGCTAAGGATCAGGGTACGCTCTCTGGGGCCCCGGCGTTTTTCCTGCAAATTCTCGCGCGAAATTGCTCTTGTGAGATGTCCATGGGCAAAGTCTGCGGCGCGGTGTTCTCCAGATCTTGGGGCGCGGCATTTATCCTGTAAATTCTCTCATAGAATAGCTCTTGTGAGATCTGATTGAGCGTTTCGACTGCGCAGGCTCGCACAAAGTGGTTGTCGCCTTGCTGTTGCACGGCATCTTTGCTGTAGTGTAAATTTTCGCATAGAGTTGCCCTTGTGAGATGTCCATGTGCATTTCGACCGTCACATATCTCCTGACCGCAGATTTGCTGCAGGATTCTGGCCCACGTCACAGCTAACCTTCGACAGTGCATACATTTGAGCACTCTTTGTTTCTCAACTTTGAGCTTTTTCCCCAAACAGCGTGTCCACACTGAGGCGTTCTTACGGTAAGAGTCTCGACCAGGGTTAGATCAGGATACGCTCTCTGGACACTGGCATTTTTCCAATAAATTCTCGCAAAAAATTGCTTTTGTAAGATGTCCACATGCATCCACATGCATTTCGACTGCGCAGGCCCGCGCAAAGTCTGCGGCGCGGGCTTCTCCGGATCTTGGGCCCCGGCCTTTTCCTTGAGAATGCCCACGTAAATGTGTCCATGCATGTCGATTGTGGAGGAATTCTCGCAAGAAATTGCTCCCGGACCTGGGGTGCGGCATTTGTCCTGCAAATTCTCGCATAACTGGCATAGAGATGTCGGTCAAGGTCTTGTACGAGTCCTTGTGAGAAGCTCTTGTGAAGATCCTAGTGAAATGCAGTCAGGGGCTTTTGCATGATCTTGTGCAGGTCCTTGTGAGAAGCTCTTGAAGAGGTCCTGGTGAAGTCCTTTATGTGTCCTTACATGATTTCGTACAGGTCCTTGTGAGAAGATCTTGTGGAGATCCTGTTGAAACCCTTCTGAAGAGGTCGTGAAGATCTTCTGCGTCGGTGCTTATGTGAAAGTTCTTCTGGGCTGCTCATAGGAAAATCTTGTATGAAGATCTTGTGAGCTTATTCATATAGATCTATATGGAAGGTCCTGCTGCGGCAGTTGCGGTCATGTCTAACCTCAACTGTTACTGTTCCATAGCTACTGTTGCTTGTATCTGGTACGATGACTTCCTACCCCCCACACTGTTTGGGGCCTCTTGCTGGTGTAGTTAATTTGTTTTTCAATGTTCTTCTTCATGTCACACACACCAGGGCATGCCATTACAATTCAGGTCAGGGCCATAGCCTATGCAGTTCAGCTGCCTGGTTCAACCTTGCCAGGCACAGCCTGGAACTTTTTACAGCCCGTGTTTTTACCAGCTTCATCTCAAATTGGTACCATACGAGGTCATACGAGATCAACATGATGCTATGGACACATGGCATGTATAACTAACGGTCTTCAAGCATTTCCGAACAGTTTCCTTCGTTGCCCTTACGCCAATTGGACGGGCCTTTGTCCGCAGGTGACTGGGACCCTGCGGAGGGTAAACTGGTTGTAACGGTGAACTGTGGTGAAATGAGCGGAGACATTCCTATGAAAGCAGCCCTTCAGCAGGACAGGGTTCCAAGGTGCCACAGTTGCCCACCCGCCTAAATTCGGCATAGTCATGTGCAAAATATGTGCAAACCCTGAGGACATTGAGTAATAATTACATGCCTTTATCAAGTGGCAATTTGCGAACCCACTTGTGGTCGGCATGGGGTTCAAAAACGTTATTTAAGGCAACAAAAATAAATATTCAATTGAGGCATATTAGGGCATCAACAAAACATACCTAAAGGACCAAAGAAATCAGATTTCCTGCGCTGGTGAAATGTTTTGCCCCTTGTCAAATCTGGTATGTTTTCGAATCTCCCGGTGCTCTAGTCCTCTGGTCCCTTGGTCCTTTGGTCCCTTGGTCCTTGGTCCTGTGGTGCCTCGGTCCTCTGGGTCCCTTGAGCATTCTGTCTTTGGTGATTCTGGTGCATTAAAACAATTTTGAATAAAACTTAGTTGAACTCAATTACGCCAAACGTTTCAAAAAATACATATATAGAAACGAACACTAAATAACTTGTAGCCCTAAACCAACCCTAAAGAAATCGCATTCGAAACCAAAACCGACCCTTAAATGAACCCTAGAGAAGTGTGAATATATTAGCACTAAGCTAACCGTAGACCAACCCTAAGTAAACCCCAAACCGATCTATCAAGACATAAGCCAACCTTAAATAAAGCTCGAATAACAAACAAAAGAACCACAAACCAACCCTAGATAAATCCTAAGCAAACCCTAAGTAAACCACAAACATCACGAACCAACCCTACATAAATCCAAATAATTTTTAAATCAACCCTAAAGAAACCATAAAACGACGCTAAATAACACCGAAACAAACTACAGACCGACTCTAAACCTTAAACCGGTATAAAATACACACGTATTGTTATTTTGACAGCACCTACATAAATCCTAAACCATCCTAAGCAACCTTAAACTAACCCTAAGACCAACCTTACGACGAACCCTAAATAAACCCTGGAAACCTTTAAACTTTAAACAAACCACAAGCCAACCCTAAATAAACCAAACACCGACCCTCAACAAGTCCAAAACAAAACTTAAACCGATAGGGACTAAACGAAACCTTAATAAACTTTAAACCACCCCTACAGAAAGTCTTGAACCAACCAAAAGAAACCCATGACCAACTCTAAATGAATTGTAAACAACACCAAGTAAACCATAAACCAACCCCAAACTAACCTTAAATAATTTCCAAAACAACAGTAATTAAACCCTAAACCGGCCTAAACCAATTTTAAATCACTACCAAACCAAACCTTAATCAACTCTAAACCATCATCAATAAACTTTACCCTAAATAAACCCAACATAACCATGAAATAACCCATACACCGACCCTAAATAACCCTTAAACGAACCCTAAATTATCCCTAAACCTTCAATAGCCCTGAGCCAACACTAAACAAATTTAAAACCAACCATCGGAAATGAGAGGTTCGAACTCCAAACCGCTCCAAATATTGTCAAAACGGCAGCGTCGAGCTCCAACATGTTCACAAAGTGCTTGCAAAATGCTTACAAAACATGCGAACGCACGGTTTCCAGGTCCCATGTCATCACGGGCTAGAGGTTCCATTTCCAAAGTGCTGCAAATGCTAAAAAATTATAGACATGTTCGGTCTTGCTTCCAAACTGTTGCAAGGGCCACAAAAAAACCAGATGTTCCAGTATTTTTTTTTTTATGCCTTATATTTTTTTGTTTTGATCCCTCACCCCTTATGATCATGAAAACACAGCTTTGCGTGTGTTGCATGTGCAGTTCCATGGAGTTATCATGCACAGTCATGCCACTTCCACCCAAGTATCGTGTTTCTGAATCTTTCCAGGAAGGACTGCATGGTCTTCAGAGGAGAGGGGATTATAGAAACCCAAAGGAAAACCCAAAGGTCTTCACGGAGTTCGTCAGCTAGCAAAGGGACAATTAAAAAGATAGACCGTTCAGCTTAGGCATGGGGAGAAGAAGGTGGTGAGGTGCTTCTTGGCCTCAAGATGCCATGTGGCATCCAAAGCACCCAGTAGCACCCCTTACAGCCGTTGACACTTTCTCATCTCCCAGGCTCCTGCACGTGCCGCGGTCCATGCTTGACAAGAGCATCCCTTTCGATGTCCAAACCGTTGGTTCAGCCATTCGCATTGGCAGCGGAAGGATGCAGCTAAATTGCACGCGCCAGCAGCTGGCCCGCAGAAATGCAAACAGGTACGAGAGACACTCAGTCTCATGGTCGCTCCTGGTGGTCTTGCTAATGGTCCTCATCTTGATCGCCAATCTCATCCTCATTCCTCTCCTCCTCCCTCTCCTCATCCTCATTCTCAGTCTCATCTTTTTGTCTCATCCTCATCCTCATCCCCATTCTACGTCTCATCATTTCTCTCATCCCCATTCTCATCCTCATCCTGATTCCCATCCCTCTTCTCATCATCCTTTTCCTCCCTCCTCCTCCTCATCATCATCATCATCATCACCATCATCACCATCATCATCATCATCACCACCATCATCACCATCATCACCACCATCATCATCATCACCATCATCACCACCATTATCACCACCATCATCACCACCATCGTCACCACCATCATCACCACCATCATCACCACCATCATCACCACCATCATCACCACCATCATCATCACCACCACCGCCACCATCATCATCACCATCATCATCATCATCATCCTCATTCTCATCCTTTTCGTCATCGTCATTGTCATTGCCATCGTCATCATCATCATCATCATCATCATCATCATCATTGTTAAGAATACGCCTGCACATGTACATGAGCTATACAGTTGCTGATACAACATGTTAGTCTACTTTGAGTACATGTCATGGTACGATACATTTGGGCTCCATACAGGGCCCTTGAGCTAGCGTTACTCGAGCGCT
>Ga0126342_10018376_pt1 | contig 11991 bp, 10 predicted proteins | sample Cyp1metagenome_FD_92528 | JGI IMG/M metagenome (GOLD analysis project Ga0126342, IMG submission 92528) | Coral microbial communities from Lord Howe Island, Old Settlement Bay, Australia - Cyphastrea 1 metagenome | ecosystem: Host-associated > Invertebrates > Cnidaria > Coral ... | reverse complement strand
CATCTTGGAGCTATGTTGGCCCATCTTGGGGCTATGTTGGCCCATCTTGGGGCTATGTTGGCCCATCTTGAGGCCTATGTTGGCCCATCTTGAGGCCTATGTTGGCCCATGTTGACCCATCTTGAACCATAAGATCCGAAAAGTTGCAAAAAGTGGGAAGAGCACAAAACACCGTAAAACGCGACAGTTTTTGGCCCTACCGGGTGGGTCTGCGGCTGGGGCGGCGGCCCCTCTCTCCTACGGAGAGGAGAGAAACGCCTTCGGCTATGCCACGGCCAGGGGGCCCCTGGCCGGATTTAGGGGGCTGCCGCCCCTGCTGCCGACCCCTGGCATCTCCTGAACAAGGAGAGCCCTGAACAAGGGCGGGTTACTTTTTTTGGTGCGGGGCTGTGTGTGGGGAACAGGCTTGTACATGTTTCCCCTGTTACCAGTTTGCAGTGTGGAGTGGAAAGTGTAGAGTGTGGAGTGTGAAGTGTATAATAAGGAGTGTGGAGTGTAAAGTGTGGAGTGGGGAGTGTGTAAAGTGTAGAGTGTGGAGTGGAAAATGTGGACTGTGGAGTGTAGAGTGTGGAGTGAGGAGTGTAAAGTGTGGAGTGAGGAGTGTGCAGTGTAAAGTGTAAAGTGTAAAGTGTAGAGTGTAGAGTGTAAAGTGTGGAGTGTAAAGTGTAGAGTGTAGAGCGTGGAGTGTAAAGTGGGGAGTTTGGAGTGTGGAGTTTAAAGTGCGGAGTGAGGAGTGTCAAATGTGTTCCAAGTGTAGACTGTGGTGGAGTGTGTTGTGTGTGGAGTGTGGAGTGTGGAGCGTGGGGTGTAAAGTAAGGAGCGTGGAGTGTAAAGTGTGGAGTGTGCAGTGGGTAAAGTGTAGAGTGTAGAGTGTAGAGTGTGGAGTATTAAGTGTGAAGTGTGAAGTGTAGAGTGCGGAGTGACGTGTGTAGAATGTGGAGTGTGAGTGTGGAGAGTGTCAAGTCTAGAGTGTAAACTGTAGAGTGTAAAGTGGGAGTGTAAAGTGTAGAGTTTGGAGTGTGGTGTGTAAAGTGTAAAGTGTAAAGTGTGGAGTAAGGAGTGTGCAGTGTAGAGTGTAAAGTGTGGAGTGTAAAGTGTAGAGTGTAGAGCGTGGAGTGTAAAGAGGGAAGTTTGGAGTGTGGAGTTTAAAGTGTGGATTGAGGAGTGTCACATGTAAAGTGTGGAGTGTGCAGCGGGTAAAGTGTAGAGTGTAGAGTGTGGAGTATTAAGTGTCAAGTGTAGATTGGGGAGTGACGTGTGTAGATTGTGGAGTGTAGGTGTGGAGAGTGTCAAGTGTAGAGTGTGTAAAATGTAGAGTGTGGAGTGTAGAGTGTAAAGTGTCCAGTGCTGGGTCGCCGGAAAACTGCAAAAGCTTCCGGCAAGGGCGCCGCGGAGCATTTGAGGCCAGGCTAGTGCCTCACGTTGCTTTCTGAAGCCACTAGAAAACCTCTTGGAAAGCGCCCGGCAGGTGGCCAAAGTATGGCGCTGTGGGAAGGGTTTAAAGCCGGGCTACGCCACGCTACTAGGTCTTAACGACCCTTAACGGCCCTCAACTCTGACGCGCTCCCCCTGCCTGAGTTGCCTGGGGTCGGCGGATATTACCTACATGTACGATTATATATACATGTGTCTATATGTATATATACGTATATGAGATGATCTTCATCCATGAGCTGCGAATCCTGTGCTCAATCAACCACTACAATCGCCACCTAGATAAAATGTAAGAGTCACTGTTCTACAGTTTTGTTGTACTTCGTCTACTATTTCTTATCGGTCGTCTACTTTAAGGATAAATGTGCGTGTCTGAAAATAAGTATGCCACCCAAATGGCAATTTAAAATAATTACTCCAACTCTAATGTTTAAAAATTGATTTAAGGTGTCCTATACTCAAACAATCTGAAATCCTTTGTTTCTCCTTAATGAGAAAGATACGTCCGGTCAGGCCACAGATGCCAATACAGTCAGTCCTCTGCACGTATCTGAAGGTTGAACGTTTTAGGTGCCAAATCATACAAACCCGTTTTTTTTAGTTCTGGCAACGTTTCTCAGAGCGCACAAACATGTTGTTTGCCCTACATACCTTTTTGTACAGGTGCGGACTACCCTGCTTTGTGCTAGATGGTCACTGTGTATCGGATGTGTAGAAGGTCCACCCCAAATTTGCCGTCTTTTGATTCGGAATCCAAAAGTTTTGAGCCTTGCCCTTCCAGGTGCAGTCCCAGGCCATCTGACTGGGGTGGGTGCGCAAAATTATTTCGTGAAAGCGGTCGGTTTTTTTCCATTTTTTTTTTGGAGAACCAATGGTCTTGGGGTATCTACAGCTGAAACTGGATCTCCCGACATCTCGCAGTGCCGTAAATCTTCCTGCGACCGATGGCGATCGAGATTGTAAGTAAGACTTGGTTTCCACACCCCAAATTCACATGCCTTGGGGTTTAACTCTGATAAGGACAATTTTAATGTGTAATCGACTCAGACCAATACCGTCATTGACTGAGCTGGGTTTCTAATAATTTGCTGCAAAAATCGGGGATCGTCCCCTACATTGGATGATTTTGTGCGCCGCTGTTTTGGGAAACCCGCAAATGCGATCTGGCAGGTTTCCCCACTTGTAATTGTGATTTGTGGGCGATTCTAGCATCCATACCGTGGATGAGTGAAGTTGTTTCTTATTTGAAATATTTTGAGATTATCCCAACACTTTCTATAGGCTCCATTTGAGCCACCCATGGAGGGAGGATTCCACTAATTAATCTGATTACACCAGCTGTTTGCGTAAGTTTGCAATCTTGTATATTCCACATCTTAAGTGGTTCATCCAATCCATTTCATTTTAAGTATCTCTGTGCCTGTAAGAGGTGTGATGTGAAAGCCTTTGATTGTACAATATGGCTGAACTTGGCGGGTGTTGTTTTTTTTTCATTGGTTGGTGCACTAGAAAAGACGCATAAGGTAAGAGAAGATAGGAACCCAGATGTTTACATACGCGACCTTTTTCGAGGCTCCACCATCCTGGATGATCCCTGTTGCTTGGACCTGGCTACAGTGGGATGGCTTTACCCGAGAAACGAATGCAAAAGAACAGTGGACGAATGGGTGATTTGCACATTGTTTTTCGGGGCCAGATAAAGCGCAAGACTCATGGGATATTGCATTAAACTGACTAGGATGGGATTCCGATGTTTCTCAAACGCATACCATGGGGAATTCATCGGATCTTGCAGTGCCATGTCTGTGCACGCAGGCACACATTTTCATAGGTTGATGGTGGCCTCTGCCTGACTGGAGAACAGATCTTTGTCATTTTTACCATCACGATGGCCAAGAAAATGTAGCACCGGTGGTTCCGCCCCACAAACCATCATGCTGATAAGATGGCCCTGTTTTCAGAATTATTCAGCACCGTCAGCCCGTATGGAAATCGTTGGTGGAAGAACCTGCAAACATTTTGAGATGTACACCGGATTGTGTAGTGAATCGCATCATGCGTTGTTTGGCGTGCCTGGTTCTTCCAATATAGGCACAGAAATTGACAATCTACTGCAAACTTGTTGGTACTGTGAGCAACGTTCTTTGGTGTCTTATCCTGATATTTCTGATCGAATGTGTGTAGATGCAGCCTCTGAATCCCACATAGTCCATGGTTTTGAATATTTCCCAGAATTTGCCAATCAATTCCTTTCTTTGCCTCTTTGCCCAGGGCAAAGATTTCTGCCCATTCGACAAGAACAAGAAACCATGGCCTCGTCATTCCTACATCATCCCCCCAAGTGACGTCAGGGCCTGATTTTTCAGTGCCTGGCACATGTAGAACCTACGGGGTGCATCCCAGATAGTACTTGCATAACCAGTACATGATAACCAGATCATACCCCAGTTATGTGGGTTCTTCACCGCAAAGAACTGTCTGGGATGCACATCCTACCGCTGCCTGATTCATATCCGGATATCGAGTTGGCTTCGGGTTTTCCATGATCTGAGGAGCCGATCCTGGGTCGTGAGGCACGGTTTAACCGACCATATGGGGACTTAGTCGTCAAAATTATGAATGAGCCGACTGGTGATACCAGGGAACGTTTTTAAATGTGTTTACCATCAAATGCAGGGATTTGTGCCAAGTCATCAGAGCCTTCTGACAAATGGGCCATGTTAGTGTGTGGGACTTGAAGGTCAAAACGTCGACACACCAGAGAGTTGCACAGCTTGCTGCTTGCCTCCTGGGGTTTTGTTTCTTCATGTTCCCACACGTTCCCACTTTTGTAGGTGCGTCTAAAGCCAAAGCTTCCAGAGCCATCCAGAGCCCAAATTTCTTTTGGATTAGCTCCGAACTGTCGGTGGCTCTAAATATAGATTCGATTTTTGATGAAGTTGACCTTCCATTTTGGATGAAGTTAAGGTAAGTTGAGTTTTCATTTTGTAGTCGAATCCCAGTTTGTTGTTGAAGTTCACTGCCCCAGTTTTGGATGTTTTACTTTTTGAATCCCAATCTTTTGACGCTTAAATCCACATTTTCTGATGAAATTGACTCCCCATTTTTGCAATGTGTATGTACGGTCCAATCTGCATTCTTTCCATGCTTACATTCCAAATGTCAGTTCACCCCAACTAACAGCTCGACGCACTGAATCAGCCATTGTTGGAAGTCTTCACCGGACTTCTGGCAGGGTCGTCACGCTAGTTGTGAGATGGGAAGTCCCAATCTATTCCTATTATATTTCATGTTTTTCTCATCATTGTTTCCCCGTGATTGGTCTTGTTTCAAGCCCCCACCTGTCTGCAGTTGGCTGGCCGAGAGAAGTACGGACACCTAGACCTTGGCTGTTGGATGAATGATCCCCAGTGTTTAAAAGAAATAGACGTGTAAATTTTGTAAATGGTATTACACGTCCATTCGGCATGTGATGTGAGTCAAATTGTACATCCACTACCAATAATAGTGTGATGAATTCCTTTTACTGTAGTCGTTTTCACAAACTAAAAAACAAAATCGAAGGAAAACAACTCTGGTCTCCGGGGTCCAGTCCATTCCCAACTATTTTTTGCACCAAAAATCCCTGAGGATCAAAAGATGATGCTATTCTGTTTTCTTCACTACTTAGGAGTTAAAAGGCGGTAAGTGCATCAAATTCCCATACTTCACGGAACATGTCTTTTCCCAATAAACTGGGAGTTAGGAGGCACTAACAAGAATCCCAAAGTTTTTAATCTATCCATAAGATTTGGTTCTGCGACGTCGCCACGCCGCCCGACAGTGAGGGAGGCATGGGGATATTAATGGGGATGCTTGGAAAGTATAGTATAGATTTATTTCCCAGCAATCCGATTGGACCATGAGTGAACCATGGTTCCTACCCATCCAGTCAGCGGGACTGGCCGCTCAGCCCAGGCCACTGCGCGCCATCCGGAGTAGCAGCTGGGTGAAAGCTTATGGAACTGCTGAGCTGAGCGATCTTTGCTCAGCTTTCTTGAGTGGTATCCAAAAAAAGGAAAAGGGTCACAATATGTTAAGAACATGTGGTGATTGAGCTGGAGATTTGCAAAATCGTGGATGGGAAATGATCTAAGACTTGGGTGGCAAAGCATCCAAGATCTGGTTAGTGGCCAGTTTTTGCCATACCCAAGTTGGGGATCGGTTTGGGTCAAAACATGACCATGTGGGTCCATTGGTGCGCCCCCATTCTTTTCGACCCAGCCCTCTGCTGATCAAACATGGCTTGCTGGAAAATCCCCACTTGGTTCGAGAATTTTCCAGGCTACAAACTTCCATTTGCAAGGGTGTCCCATTAAAACCGCCACTTTTAGTTCGGATTTCCCAGCCAGCCATGTTTGATGACACCGAAAGATATTCAGCTCTGGCTCAACCAAGGTACCCTGGACCTTCGATCCGCCACAGCAGAAGCGGAAGATGCAGGGGTGGATGAAGATGAAACCATGGAAGCAAGGCGCTGTCTTTTGGGAACTCCGTTTTTTTTAAGGCAACCACAAGGACAAGTATAGAACCCCACAAAAATATACACAGGATTACACAAGTAAAATCCGACAATAGTGGTAGCAATCATTTTTCTATCGGTTTTAGGGTTGCTACAAACTAGAAATGTAAAATGCAATGGGAACCAACTCTGGCATTCAGGGTCCAATTGACCCTGGACCGTGCCAGGCAGATTCTGGACATCGAGGAAGGGAAGAAGGAAGCACGGAAGGGCCTGGAGACACCTGTCCAGAGCCGAAGCGTGCGGATGTTGGAAGACGCTTTGGAGGAGGCTGGAGTTGCTGAAACATGCTGAAACACAGCTGGCAAATCCTTCAAAATTCGGCAAGAAGGAAGGCTTGAAGTGGTTGTGATGTGATAGTAAATCCTTTTGTTCTGAACATTTTGTATTTCAATCTAGGAGCATAAATTTTTGGGGACCCCCGGAATAAACTATGATGATTCCGCTGGCAGATCGTTCACTTCTGTCAGGCAGAGCATTGCGGCCTTACCCCCACTGAGACAGAGAAAGCAAGGCACCCGGGTGGAACCATGCAGAATAAAGGGGGAGGCCATTTGGAATGCACACCTGTACTTCACTGGAAAAATGCTGAAAAAGGAGCATTCACAAACCATGTCATGGCAATGTTACCACGGAAAAATGATGATCAAACATCAAACTTGGACACACGTTTCAGGCAAACTCACGTGTTTGTCAGATAGGTTGACAATCGCAAGTCTTGTGTCGACCTCTGTCGCTGCTGTCGCGATGAAGTAAGATATGGTTTTGATCCAAGTCCAGACTCTCACAGCAGATAATGGTAACCACCAAAAATACACAAAATGAGTTTACCACTATTTCAATAGGATTTCACTTTTCTATCTTTTTGGTGAGTTTCTATTCTAAAACGCTAGCCCCAGATAAATAAACCCTGGTTTGATTCATTACTGCAGGGGTGGTTACTCCACATAGCGATAATTTGCTACCAAAATTGTACCTCCCGAATGATGAAACACCCAGTTGACCGATTGACATTATGTCCCTGTAATATCCCCACTTTCTACCATTTTACCACCATTTTGCTGATTAATGGGCCAGTCATGACTCGTCGCTGCAGGCGAATTCTTGCTGAGGAGCAACTGAAGGAGGCACCATGGTCATACATCCATTCGTACGAATTTTACTGGCCAATACGAGGATATCACAATGATGTTGGGATCGCCATACCCAGGCACGTTGAGATTTTTGAGAGTGCCAACCATCAAAAACATTAAAGTGTTTAGCATCAAAATGGAGATCTATCCATCCAATGTGGATGAAACACCATCAAACATGTGGATAAGCAATTCACGTTCCAGAAAGCTAACATAGATATGGAAAATCTACCATCTGTAGATGAGATCCCGGGGAAACAGGCAGGAGAAAGGTTTCATTGCGACACGCAGTGAGGCGCCGATTTCTTCTTTTGTGGCTGCCCCAGAACGCATCAAGTGGTTCAACAATGAAGGGGCGCAGTGTGGGCGATTTTACGAGGATGACTTGACTGAAAACCACCAACCCAACAGATTATCTCTGGCTCCATGACTCACGGTCATCCTCTGTCACTCTCATGGACGCTTCAACAATAGGAATGGGCTTAGATCCTTTGATATCAGATTTCCTTTCATGTTCCAGTCAATCTAATGGACTTGTTGATCTTGTTTATTGCAAGCGACATTCAATACCTAGGTTGCTTGAATTCCACAGTATTTCCATTGTACCCCATGATATCCAATATCCCGTTTTGGTTGGTTACATCCCCCGTGTCAGATCCGTTTCCGCTGAGATCTACTCCATCTTTGCCTGTTGCTGCAGCAGGCCACGATTAGACTATAAAATGACTCCGAGTCATCGTTGAGAATTTGGAGGAATGGTTTGTTATTAGGTTTACGACATATTTAGTCTATGTGTACATGGTATATATACGTATATATATATATATTATATAAATGTTATCACATGTACAGTGTACATATCAGAAGCATGGCAGATATAGCTTTCCAACAACGTGCTGTTGCTGCACTTGGAATGAGTAACATCGGGAAATTGAGAATTTAACCTCTAAACTCTCGTGAATCTTGTTGTTCAATATCAATTTTCTGTGCATATGTTTGCATCTAGGGGTTTGCAGTTGTTTTCTCAATGTGTTTTTTTCCTAAAAATAAACCACTCTTTGGGTCAAAACCCTGGCCCCGAAATAGATTCAGTAGATGTCACTTTTTGCCAGTTCCTGCATTGACTTCGTTGTGCCGTATGTCTAGTGCTCCAAACCAATGAAACGAAGCAACGTCAACGAGCAAATCAGTGCTTTTTTTCGATGATGCCGTGTAGTCCAGGGATGTCCAGGGATGATTGTATATTTTGAATTTGATTTCTGAATCCCTGATTTTGTTTATATTTTCATATGTTTTCATATGTTTTGATGACTTTTGTGACGCTGGTTTGTAGCATAGCCCCCGCAAGAGCCCCATTGCAGGCAGAAAGAAGCCCTTCTCACAAGGCCAGGTGCCTGAATGTGAGATGGAAAGCGCCGTGGCTTTTCCCATGTTCAATGGACAACAAAAAGGGGTATCCGTAATTCTATTTGTATATGTATCATAGATTAAATTCCATCAACCCACATTTATTTCATGGGCGGTTGACACCCCATGTTGCCAACAAAAGTTATCAACCGCGGAAACCACAAATTCATAATGACCAGCCAATTCCCGTTGGATGCATATGTCGGGTTATACGGTTATAACATGATTTATGGTTGGCGGGGATCAGTCTTGGAGTCTTGCTCACAATCCACAAACTGGCTCGAGACGTGAAGTCGGCCCTGTGTGGGCAACAATGGCTTCTGCAGGTGGATTTCACACAGTACTTCTTCGAAGTGATGGCTGTGCTGTAGCTTGCGGAAGAAATATTGAACGACAATGTGACATCCCACCTTTGGAGAAAGGAATATCATATGTGCAGGTTAGCGGCGGACAATATCATACAGTCCTTCTCCAGAGCGATGGGCATGTGGGTGTTTGTGGAAGCAATGACTATGGACAATGCAATGTTCCCGATTTGGACGAAGACACAACATATCTTCAAATTTCTGCAGGTGCTTATCATACTGTGCTTCTCCAAAGTGATGGCTCTGCGATAGCCTCCGGATTGAATGAAAACGGTCAATGCGACCCACCACCTTTGGAAGAAGGCATGTCATACACTCAAGTTTCGGCAGGTTGGTTACACACAGTGCTTCTCCGAAGTGACGGTCGTACTGTTGCTTGTGGAGGGAATGGTGGTGGACAATGCCACATTCCACAGTTGGATAACGGATTGCACTACACCCAGGTTTCAGCAGGTAGGCATCACACTGCGCTTCTGCGCAGCGATGTTGCTGTTGTGGCTTGCGGTTGCAATGATGAGGGTCAATGCAACATTCCACCACTGGATGAAGGAATTTCATATGTGCAGGTCTCAGCTGGCACTCATCATACTGCACTTTTGCGAAGTGATGGTAGGGCGGTAGCTTGCGGACAGAACGATTTCGGACAATGCAACATTCCACAGCTTCGTGGAAAGACGAGATACACTCAGGTTTCTGCAGGCCAGTTCCAAACAGTGCTTATCCGAGATGATGGCCTGGGTGCTGCTTGCGGTTCTGGCAGCAGCATTCCAGTGCCAGAAGGATGGATTCGATACGGCTAGAAAAGAGGTGCAGTGACGTCTTGTGTGAGCAGCATTTGCATAGAATTGGAGACATATAGAAATTTATCATGGAACATCATAGAAATGCAACATTGCTCATAGCTGTACCAGAGGACCCAGGAGGTGGGCCCCAAAGATTGTGGGGAGTCCAGGGTGTTAAGGGGAAGGTGGCAAGAGGCCCTTTCTGGCTGCGTACGGGATTGTCTCAAGTTGGAAACCTCTTCCATCCCACGGAACATGTCGTCACTTCCCCATTCTCCAATGGCAAAATAAGGTGCACCATTTTCAGACAACCAATGTACACATTGTTACAGGGTCCATAGCTATATGTATATCATATTCCGTTACGTCTACATTTTACCGTCGGTTGACATCCCATGTTGCCAACAAAAGTTATCAAACCCCCGGAGACCACACATCCACAATGGCCAGTTGACTCACGTGACCCCTGTTTGGTAGGTAGATAGACGATTTTTTGTTTTAACACTAAAAAAGGGATTGCTGGCAATTATGCCAAGACCTGCATTCATGATTTCAATTGGCTGTTTTGATTTGGGGAGGTACCATTCTCGTACTGCAACAAATGGCATCTCTTTTTGGAGGAGTTTTGACCCCGTAATCAACCAGGGTCTGTTCGTTCAAAGTTGACCTTGCCACTGGTTGCCAACATGATTGCTGGGTTGCAATCATCCACATCACAGGTCAGTGCTAGGCTGCTAGGCATTCTTTCTCTTTCAATTGCCCAGAAATCCCACGCAGCTTTCAGGTTACACAACGGTAAACCAGCGTGTCAATTTCAACTCCATGTTTCCAATAACAGGTAAATCTATCATCTATAGAACTAAAGTGAGGTGGCTGGTGGTCCAAAACCACCAAGAAACACACAGATCCTTAGAGATTTTGATGATTGAAACCCTAGGGAAATCGCCCATCAGCTGACCAACGCGGCAGGCCCTGAGCGGGCCGCATGGTGTACAAAGTGCAGCCTTGAACAAGGCCAATGGTCCCAGCCTGACAGATGGGCAGGGGACAAGTTAAGTTCATTGGGACTTTTCGGATGAATCAACCATCAAAACCAAGGATTTCACCAATGAATACTGGACTTAACTGACCTAAATGCGCTAAATGGGGCATATTGAGTATATTTAGTATGTATATATGTGTAATGATGGATCGAATCAACGCAATTTTCAGGGTGTAAGCCAACTATGGAAATAGAGTGGGTGAATGATTGGATATCGCCAACAACATGATATGGGTTTGCCCAAAAGATGTTTCAAACAAACAAGTTTCCCCATTTCCTACTGTGGTTGCCATTGTTTGGGTTAGCATATGTTTAGCATAAATCAATCATGGCATGGATTAGCGGGCAAGACTTTGGGAGGCCACAGGTCAGTTTGCTGAGGACAGGAGCTGTAAATTGCAAGTTAAAGCACGGGGAAGAGGAATTGACATCTTGTTTGCGCGGCAGAATTGAATGACCCCTAGGCTAGGTCCCTATTGAATCTGGGTGTCTCAACAAGGGGTACGCCCCCGAAATGGGAAGTAAAACATGGGAAAATGACAGTTGAAACAAAATTAAGATTTTGGTGCAACCTGTTTTCAGACAAACCCAGGTTCGCCGCTGCTGTAAGTCAATTGATCCGACCCGTAGCTTGAGCTGAAAGTTAGCAATTTCAAAGAAACTCCAAGATTTTCAGACAAACCTTGAGCAAGCAAGCTCAGATTCTATGCGCAACGACGCTGGATTAGAATGCAGCTTCTGCGGAGATGTCCCTACCAATCGCCAAAGGATTCGCTTGGATTTTGCATGTCAATGTGGGCACAGTCGCAATCTGTTGGCCTAAAGTCAGTATTTGTATGTATTTGTGCATATGCCCATGTGATCCAGTTTATCTATATGATTAGCTATGTCATTATGCCATCAGATGTGTTTCTATATCAATATACTATGCGTGCGCACTTGCATGTGTACATATATAGAGATGCCTACACGTGTACATGGATGGACCATGATGGGCCCATTACTAAGGGCCGATGTTCCCTCCTTTAATCATCGAAGCAGCATCAGTCAAGGGAAAAGGCACCCATCGCAGGCGTCAGACGAGATACCGATGGACTCTCACGAGCACACAGAAACCCGGTATGCGGATCTGTGTGCAGCCAAACCTGCCCAAAACGTGCCACGTACCAGTTTCGAAGCCCAATAGAAACAGCTTGTGGGGCTTAGGGATGTACCATGGCCGAAAGCTGCTGCGGAGGGTTGTGAGGTTCTGAGGCCTTCGAAAGCT
>Ga0126342_10018375_pt1 | contig 11992 bp, 9 predicted proteins | sample Cyp1metagenome_FD_92528 | JGI IMG/M metagenome (GOLD analysis project Ga0126342, IMG submission 92528) | Coral microbial communities from Lord Howe Island, Old Settlement Bay, Australia - Cyphastrea 1 metagenome | ecosystem: Host-associated > Invertebrates > Cnidaria > Coral ... | reverse complement strand
CTGTATATTTCACAGTGATTTGCTATGCCACTGCATATCTAATCCAGGTACCCTGTTACCATAATTGCTTGGCTGTGCTTTTATGTTCTTTTTATTACCATAAATGTACTCATGGCTGTGGGCTGCGGGCAAAACTTAAACTATGTCAGTATAAGTTCATCATGGTAACCAGAAGGGCACAAGACCAAGCAAAGGAAACACTTAAGCAACCTTACGAAACAACTGTATCTATAGAATGGCTGCCTTGCTTTTCATTGATGCAGCAAGTTACCATGAAGTACGCAAAAAAAATGAAACTACTTGAGGAGGGAGAGTAGAATGGAATTTGCACTTTCATTTGCTAAAAGAGTTCCACTAGAACTATGATGTCAACCAAAAGGCGACCTGGCAGTCCAATATCAAAAACCACCAATGCAAATACAAAGTGCTATGTATATGTATATATATATATATATTTATACTGTCTCTGCAATAGCTGTATACCTAGGTAGTAGCTATACATTAATATATACATGAAGTATCAACTGACACAATGAATCTCTATGTTTCAAGATGCGGTTGGGCAAAGAAAGAACTTTGCCATTCATGCACTAAGACCATCTATCAAAAAACAATAGAGCTACAAAAAGCAAGCAACCAAGAATAGAGCTAAGGATTAACAAACCAAAAACAGTACATCTCCCAAGAAGCTTGATCTTTCATATGTGATCAAAAGAGGAAAAAACATAAAATAGTCAAAAAAGGCTTAAAACCACGTATGTTTGGGGACCTTTATATATATAAATAATTGCAAAAACATAATATATATATATATAAACCTACATCTACATCCCAAAGACATCACAAATCCCAGGTTGCCACGCAAAGGTGCCCTGGCGGCCTGAGGGATAAAGGTTATATTGCCTAATTGGTGGGGATTCCTAGAACCCATGTGGAAACCCTTCAACGGCCACCAATGAATTTGGGATGGTTCTTTTGAACATTTTCTGAGTTTCTTTGGGGTTGTGTAGTTTCGAAATGTGTTTGTTTGACGTAAGGGGATAAATGCACAGTATTTAGCGTTCTTGTTGGCGAGGGGCGCGGGTATCTAGCGTTGGCCATGTTATGGGAACATGCATACTTTGGGAGAGAGCCCCGCAGACGTCAAATTTACACTGACCATCATGTAGACAGGGGGCGCTGCATGCTTTTAGCCAATGTAATACAGGGATCCAAACAAACCTGGATAGTTTCGGAAGTTACCAGATACCCCTTGGTCGCTGGAAATCATAATTATCATACAAGGTGGCCATTGGCCACCCCTAGATATCCACGTTTGTTTACAGCTCGGTTAACAAATGTTTGTTGGGGATTTAAGATATAACTACAGGCAAAATATTATAAAGCAACGCGGAACTGAAAAGCCCCACCTGGAAGCACATTGGGATCATCCGGAATTTCTGGTTTCGGGTGCCATTTCCATGGCGGACCTCAAGCCAGTGGCGTTTTCTTTGGTAGGTCCACTGGTAAAAAAAAAGATCGAAACCAGATGACAGCCACCACAGGTGATTTTGCAGGTACTGTTAGATTTCGGTGATACTCAGCAGTCATAAGTTGAATCAACCCGCTGAACACTAGATACCTTCTAGTAATCTCCAGTAAGCAAACATAGCTATGGATGATTGCCGTGATTTACCCATTCGAATAGTGATTTTCCATAGCTATATTTTGACCAGAGTGATGCATCCCAGTTATTCCTTCTTTTTCCCCACAGAAAGCAAGACCCGCAGTAGGCCCCTTCTTTCAAGTACCGGGCTGCCTAGCGTCCCCTGATTTCTTACCATCGTCCACCTGAATCGTTTGAATGAGGAAAATGATGGTAGCCTAATTGATTTGAATGGATATGATATAGTGGTTTAGTTTTCCCATCCTTTTTCCGCCGAAACTTTCAGAGAAAACTGTTGACATCTGTTGAACATAACCTGGGGGAGATGTTCCCTCCTGCAGGGTGATATCGTACAAAGGAATTCATTATACTGAGACCACTAATTTCAGATATTTTCACTTCAGGCACTTAAGATGAACATATTAGTGCTTATCGGAACTTATCAAAACCCTTTTTTGAACTTATTTTAACTTATTTTTGAAACATCCAAAGGCTTAGATCCTATAATGTGAAGGATTTAAGTTTTGAACGCATTTTCAAAAACGATGGAATATAAGAAATAAAATTGCGGAAAAAATGTTTTAAGTTTAGAGCATGTTTCTTTGTCTAGGATAATGTTTTTGTCATTTGGCAAGTTTTCTTAGTAGATATTATTATTATCCTTTTCAGGATACTATCCTGTTCAGGAGCCATGCTTTTCAGGAATTATCCTTTTCAGGCAGTATCCTTTTCAGGACATATATTTTCCAAGATTTTTTCTTGTCAGAAAATTTGTGGTTATTTTGGATGTTTCTTCCAGCAGCGTGCCAAGAAGAGATGATAGCTATAAAGACGATAGCTTTGGATCATAACATTTATTGCGTTATAGATGTTTGTAATGGTTCTTAAATAAAATAGTTTTATTGTATTCTATATTTGGAAGTAAAAATCAAAATGATATAGGTTAAACATTTAAAAAAAGAAAAATCAAAAAAACAGAAAAATCAGAAAATCAGAAAATTTGCAACATTAAATAGAAATACAAAAGAAAACAATTAAGACATCAAATTGTTTCAAGTAAAGACATCTTCCAAAGAAAACTGAAATGCAGAAAAGCAAATTATATTCCTCTTGAGGAACTATCTTGAACCTAAACTATTCTTTGCAGAAATTACCCTTTGCAGGAACTATCCTGTTCTTGACCTATCCTTTGCAGGAACTATCCTTTGCAGGAACTATCCTTTGCAGGCACTATCCTTTTTTACAGCTGTTCCTTGCCAGTAATCATTTATCTCTCACCGTTTGGATCCTGTAAGTTTTGAGCACCTTGTGCTTGCCCCCTTGTGTGAGCCAAAAAGTCACCATATCATTGCAGCACGGATAAGGGTCCCAATCGAAAAAAATGAAAAATGCATTGAACTTATTTCCCCATATTTTCAGATATTTTCAGTATTTTCGGCCAATATTCTACTATATTTGATTATATCTTCAATATCATGTAGTAAGTTCAAATCAAAATGAGTGGAACTTAAACACAGAATAAATTTTAAAAAACAATTTAAACAAGATATCAGTAGGATAATAGTAACTTATGCGATATTTATTATCCTTGTTAAGTGCCTCAAGCGAAAATATCTAAAATTAGTGGTCTCAGTGCCCTTCTTCCAAGTGTCCGCAAGGTACTTGGCATTTCAAGCAAAGAGGCATTTCAAGCCTTCAAGCGCGTAGCATTTAAGCTGAGGGGCTCGGCAGGTCTGCGCCTGGTTCACGCGCGATGCCATCTTGAGTCGTATACTACGTGTGTATATACATATACATACTTATTTTTGTTGATATATATATATATTTATAAATATGTATATATGTATATATGTATATATGTATATATGTATATATGTATATATGTATATATGTATATGTATATATGTGTATATATATATGTATTACATATATACATATATACATATATACTATATATATACATATATATATATATGTATATACATTTATGTTTTATACATGTATACATTTTTATATATATGATTTATTTGTATAATAATTTTACGCACTCCGGTAATCAAACATGGCAGTTGGAAACCCCCTACAAAAAGGAGGTGTCAATGGGAACATATGATGGGATTCATGGCCATGCGTGGCCATGTTTGATTACTGGAGGGTATATTTTTCAGATGGAGTTGTTGGTGGTTGTAGAAATTGCAGTTTATGCAGCAGTCCCATGTGAGATCTCGTGGAATTGCACATTTGTTTGTATCACACCTATGTATGTATTGAGAAGTTTCATGTTCAATTTCGGGGAATAATTGCATGTATATATGATTATATATGCGTTGATTTTTTCTCGTCAGCCTTCCCTGCTTTTGAGGCTGAAATTGTAGCAGAAGGGCAGAAGGGATTATATACAGAAAAGGACCTGGCAGCAGGTTCGTTTTTAGTCAGTGGGACGCGATGACCCAACAATCCATTTTGATTTCTGATGCTTGGGGCTTGTGAAACCGGTTCTGTGTGCAAAGAGACATCGGATGGGCATGACTGATTGGTGGTATCAAGTATGGTCAAAGGAAGTTTAGTCGTCTAAACTCCGTTATACGGAAAATATAGGAAGAGAAGGGAGTAGACAAGTGAAAAGAGACGGGAAGTAACTTTGGAAGTGATTTGCCAGGCAGCGATGGCAGATCGCAGTGGAATGGCTTCGTCCACGGGATCGCTGAGGGTTGGGAACCGAACGAAACCGTATGTTTTTTTCGAACAAAAGTGTGTCTCGGCGTCGATGTGGGGGACCGTGTTAGTGCGAAGGGTGCCGCTCATGCTCGGTTTCGCTCACTGTCAGCGCTGCGCGGGGCTGTTTTTTTGCGTTGCTGGCTTCGCTGTGCCATTGCAATTTGTGATCGAGGGTTGCTGCTTCCATGTTCTTGATGGTTGCAAGAGAAGGAAATATCAAGAGGAATGGTTCCCAAGAAAAGGAGAAAGTCCTTGACGTAGAAACACTTTCCCTTGACGAAGGACAGTGGCTCAAGAGAGAATGGTTGTCAGGAGAGGAGTGTGTCATGTCTCGAGCTTCAAAGCTGTGAGCAGGAAGGGCTGTGAAGAGCAAGAGGTGTCAAGGGCAAACCAGATCAAGAGAAAGTGGCATCATCAGAAAAGGATGTCAACAGAAAGAAATGAAAAGGTGAAAAAGACGTTCAGACAAACAGCAGGCACCAGAAGGAGTTGTCAGGAAAAATAGCTGCCAAGAGAAGAGAAAGCGATCCAAAAGATGACGCAGTCAACGGCTTTGACAACCAGGCGGTCAGCTTCGTTCCTATAGGCTTTCCCTTTTCTTTATAGATTTTAGAGGCTTCCCCCCCTCGAAACTTCTGTCTCCCGGCCCAGGCTCAATTGGCATTTTGTCTTCCATCACGCACACACACACATACTATGCTTTACATTTGCCCGGACTGCAACATTGAGGATTCCCTATCGTCGAACATGAGAAGAGAAATTGCAGAAAATACATGAAAATACTGCGTATACGGCGTATACGCAGCGTTTTCTGCTTTCGGATTCAATTTTTTTCAGGGTTTTAGGGTTTGGGGTTTTAGGGTTTTAGGGTTGAGGGGTCGTCGTCTGGCAAATACCAAAACACTGGCCATGCGCAGCTTTTTGAGCATGTCGAAGGATCATATGTGAACTCCATTCTAACCTTGCGGGCAAACCATGGGTCTTGCCGATATACGCAAGTATGTGTATATATATATATATGTGTGTGTGTATGTCCATATATATATATCTATATATATATATATATATTTATAAATAAGTTCGGGGATTAGTTCGGACACCAGAGGGTACTTCCATTATTCCTCTTTGACCACCATGCTTAACAGACTATTGAGCAATGTAAACCATCATTGAATTCTGGACCAATTATTACAATGACCATGGTGACGTCATTGGATTTATGGTTAGGATTTCGGGGAATCATCCCCAAATGGCTAGGTTAGTGAATTACTATAAATCAGCTAGATTTATGCAGAATTAATGGGGTTTAACCAGCCATAGGGATTTAATGCGACTTGATGAGATGCTAGCCACGGCGAAATCTCAGCCGACATGGCAGCACAACCGAGGGCAGAACAGCCACCAGGTGCAGACCTAGGTGGGGTGAAGCTCGCGCTTCCAGGGAGGAGTTGATGAATGCCACCCTTTGCGCCTCTTTGATGATTTTCAAACGAGGGCACCAAGGAGTGAGCTGTAGATCATCAACATGTAACATAAGTAACATACAAATATTTATTTATTTATATGTCATTTATGTTTTCTTATTTATGACTTTTTTTTCATATATATATATGAATATATTTGATCATTTTCTGTGTTCAATAAGCTTTGTGCCAATCCCAGTTCGCGAAGGACTGAACAATCTCAAGAATTCATGGTGGCCATTTCGAATGCGATAGTCTTGAGATTGCACATGATTGAACAGTCACGCGGCAAACATCCGCTGAGAAGTTGATTTGGTGAATCATATACATGCATATGTACATATATATATATATCATCATCATCATCATCACCATTATTCTGACAATTTATTATTACCACTTTCATTATTATTATCAGCATTATCAATGTTTTTCTCACTAGATTGTAAATATTAACTGCTGCCATTGTCATTATACTTGCATTAACATCATTGTTGTTTTCTGTGGTTATTAATGTTTTTCTCACTAGATTGTAAATATTATCTGCTATCATTGTCATTATAATTGCATTAACATCATTGTTTTTTTTCTGTTGTCATTATTAACATGTTGATTAAAAAATGAATTGTTATCATATCTCCATTTTTATACCGTAATTCGATGTAGTTCAAACATGAAAGGTGTCATTCTTATCAGAAATAGCATTATCATCGTCATTACTACTATCGTATTAATTATCATCCTCTTCATCACCGCTTTCATTCCCATTATCACCCCTATCATTCCCATTATCATTCATCTAACACATTTTTGTCGCCGTTTTCTTCGACAACCTGTCCCTGGCCGCAATGATTCTTCGTAGTGCCGCAGCACCTTTCTGCCTGGTGGTGCCTGATCACGCTGGGCCAGCGTTGCACCTGAGAGAGGCTCACTTTTTGGGAACGTTAGAGCTAGACGTTTGCATGTATGCAGCGAAAACAGACGACAATTTTCACATATGTATATTATATAGATATATATTCTATTTGTAAAAATAAATATATATATATATACATATATTTATATCTATATATATATGTATATTCTATTCTATTTATATATATATATATATTCTATCAAATATATTATGTATTACATATACGATTTACATCATTGGTGAGAAGGTGTGTATGTATCCAGAAGGGAACATCCTGGGAGTGAGTGGTTTTAGGTGCTTTATACACCTGCAATGGGCTAGTTTGCTCTTTGCAATCCCACCTTTGCAGTTATTTTCCATGTTTTAGGATAGAACTCTCCCACGAAAAAACACAACAAAAAAACACAAAACATATAGCACGCTCCATTGGGTTGTGTCATTTGCATTTGTTTTTTTTTGTGTTTTCTTTTTTTTGGGGTGGGTTCTTTCTTGTTTGTTTGTTTCTTTTGTTTTCAGGTTCGTTGTTTGATGTTGATTGTTTTTTTTTGGGCTGGCAAAACAACACAACGGTGGCACGACCTAACTCTTTGCGACTTCTCCCCCCTTAGGGGTTGTAAACTTGTTTTTGGTTGTTTTATTGTTGGCTTCTTGTCTGTGGTTCCATTAGAAAATCATGTAAAAACCGTGGAAACATGCATGTATCAGTGGGGAAAGTTTAAGGGTTGTGGACATGGATTGGGCATGTTTGAAAACTTAGGGGTTGTGGACATGGATTAGGCATGTTTTTTGGATTTATCGATTTATCTTTCAATATATGCGCCAAAACTACGCAAACATAGGCCGTCAATCAATCTGTTGGACTGATTTTGATATTGACATTGCTGGGTCAAACCCTAAAGTCAGCACATGTTCAAACACTTTAAATGATTCCTTTGAAGGAGTGATGCGTCTCTTTGAAGTGAGTGCTCCCTTCAACATGTGCATTTTTTCAAAAGGTAGAGCATTCGATTGGAGTAGGCCATGTCTACTTCTATGTCAAATGAACCCTCTTGCGCATGCAATGCCCTTGTCACAATATTTGTTATAGTATGTGTTTTTACTGACGTACACATAGTAGATGCAATCATGTAAAATATGTTCTTCAAAATTGCACATCATTTTTCTGAGTAATACCGTGGTATTTTTCAAGACAACGAACCATATTGTGAGAATAGCACCCTTTGAGGTAGGCAGGTTTCCTCTTGAAAAGTGCTGCAATTTGAAAAATGTGCGTCTTTAAATCCTAAGATAATGAAACATTGTTTGAACATACATACAATGTGAGGCCCCCAAGATAGCTAAGTTGGTTTATAACTCCAATAACTATGGTTTATGTTTATGGTACTTATAACTATAGTTACTGGGGCTTCTAAACCAACTTATAACTGGGGGCACCACATTGTATATATATATATAGTATATTGCATGCATGCAGCACTTTTTTGAAAAATGTAATAATCTTTGAAGAATGTATTGTTTGATTTTGTGCAACATCCCCTTGATACAAGTGAGATATTTTCTTTAAGTGGGAGCTGTCTCTTGAACCCAAAGTAGTAAATGAAGGCTGGGCTGATCAAGGGGAATAGTACACATGTCGCACAAAAGTAATCCATGCTTCTTCATAGGAAGACTGTGTTGCCGTACAAGACAAAAAATTGTGGTAAGAGGCGAAAAAGCATTCTTTAATACGGCTCAGTTTCAAACAAATTGCGCTCATGAAATCAATGCTCTCTGTCAATATTACTGCAAATTATGCATAAGCGTTGGCTTTTCAAAAAAGGGATACGGCTCCTTTGAAAGCCCCAAAGGGCATGGTGCATTTTTGAAGGAATATTTGAGATTTTGTAGAGACATTGTCCCTGCAAAAGCACAATGCATAGCTCCAAAGGAAGGTTGCACTTTTGCAAAGGAAGTTTAGAATAAAAGTTAAACTTCGGACAATATGGACAGATGGAAAAGCAGGGGTGGGAAGAGTCGGAGAAGAGAAAGGAAGAAGAAACAAGATCAAAGAAGAGAAAGAGTCAGAAGAAAGTAGATGCAGGTGAACAAAAAATGTAGAAAGGTCGCGAAGCGCTGTGTTTTTCCGATGTGTTGTGCTCCGGAGGGTCGAAAAATAGGCTCGCTAAAGCGGCCGGTGCGGAGCCATCTGGGGAGACTAGAGATTAAAAAATGCACGCCGTTGTAGCGGCGAAGGAGATTTGGAAATCAAAACGTTGAAAGCACCTCAGGTTCGGACCGCTTTTTGATACTTTTTGCATTTTGCGATGTGGAAAAGTGCACGCAACGGTGGCGCGAAGCACATGTGGAAGTCAAAATGTACAAAACATTACACGCCCGGACCACGTTTGCAAGTTGAGATATCGAAAAAGTGCACGCAACTGTGGCACGAAGCGCGTTTTGAAGTCAACATGCTCAAAACATTGAACGTTCAGCCCACTTTTGGAAGTTCAGATGTCGAAAAAGTGCACGCCTTTGAAGTCAAATGGCTCAAAAAGGCTACACGTTTGGCCCACTTTTGGAAGTTCAGATGTCCAAAAAGTGCACGCCTTTGAAGTCAAATGCCTCAAAATGCTACACTCTCGGCCCACTTTTGGAAGTTGAGATGTCGAAAAAAGTGCACGCCAATGTGGCGCGAAGCACATTTTGAAGTCAAATTGCTCAAAACACATCAAAACACTACACGCTCGGCCCACTTTTGGAAGCTGAGATTTTGAAAAAGTGCGCGCCGTTGTGGCGCGACACACATGTGCAAGTCAAATGTTCAAAGAGCCACACGTTTGGACCGCTTTTGGAAATTGAGATGTCGAAAAAAAGCGCACGCCGTGGTGGGGCGAAGCAAATTTTGAAGTCAAAATGTTGAAAAACACCACAGGTTCAGACCACTTTTTGAAGTTGAGATGTTGAACAGGTGCACACTGTTGTGGCATGAAGCACATTTGGAAGTCAAAATAAAAAAAAAATAGCCTCCGGACCACTTTTGGACGTTCAACCGAGCCTCGCTACACTACATCACAACTCAAACAACATCTACTACAGCTACAACTGCAGTTACAACAAATTCTACAGCTACAACTGCCACGACGCTAAAACTAGCACTACCACTACCTTCGACAACGACAACTACAACTACACTACAACTGCAATTACAACTACAACTGCGCTAATTACATTACACCACAACTACAACCACAATGACGACTACAACTACCTTACAGCTGAAACTACACTACACTACGCTGCACCACACTGCATCCAGCAGTTGTGGGCGAGGAGACCATTGCAACCACTCCAAAGAGCACAACTCCAACCACCTGTCTGTCCATCAGTGGATTCGCCCTGCCATCCATGTCTCACAGCAACCTAACCTCTCCTATAGGTTTCCTATCTTTGAAACTTCCGCCACCGCATTGCGCGGTACTACTGGTAAAAAAAAGTGTGTTGCATTTCTTTTTTAAATATTGCATTTGCTCGCAGGTATGGGTATGTTGTAATTATGTTGAACACACCTAGCATATTCTGCAGAAATTATGCTACAATGGTTAAAAGGACATTGTAGCATGTATCTAAGGTAGGATGAACAATTGCACACTTCTTCAAGCAATGCGTACTCTCTAGGCGGCATGAATCGGCATGAACACTTTTTTTGTAGCTTAATCTTTAACAAATTGTTAAAGTGTTAGAAACTGTTAAACTGTTAGAGTTTGGAAGAAACAATGAAAAGTGCACTCCCACAGCGTCCTGCCCTTTATACGTATACGTACATATATTGCACAAATACATGTCCATATTGGAACATGTTCAAATACATAAAACATGCGTATATAACTTTTATATATATATATATATATATATATCTCTCTCTCTCTACATATGGCTCAATTGGAAATGGGAACATTCATTTTTAAAGACCTTTTTCCCTGGAAAAGAAAAAATAGAAGGCTTGGCAGTTGCATTCCCAAATCATCACACAGACCGCAGCGTAAATGAAGGAACCCTCTGGCAATTTGACAGCAATGCCATTTAGTTCAATGATTTACGTATGAAACATGGTGACTGTCAACAACACCTGGATGTTGAATTGCCAGAGGGTAAACAGATGGGAATAGTACAGTAGTAGTTTGGCCACAGTCCATCGAATGTACGGAACGTTTACAAACAAATATATATATATACATACAGTATATATATATAAATATATATATATCGCAAACAGAAACAAATTTTGATATTTTTTGATATTGCGTATTTGGTGCAAATTGATGCCATGTGAAATGACAGTTTTCATAGATTCGTTTCTCGCCATACGCTGGGACCGCCTGTGCCACTGGATGCAGTAAGTGTTGCTTCCCGGAACCTTCAAGGCCCAAAACATAGTGACACAGTTTCATGATTTCCTCCTAGCCTGTGACAATTTTTATCCAAAGAATAATCAAAAATCAGTATTAGTATCATACATGTGGGAAATCTGCCTGGATTTGAAAGGTTTTATTTGAAGGGTGTAAGCAAACATTGAGAAAACTTCTCTCGATGACGGGTTTGTCCCAAATAGTGATTTTTGACAGAGGCCCAGAACTCAGATCTTGGTTTGGGACATTTGATGCTGCACCTGTGAAGGTTGACAAACAACCAGGGTTGTCATGGTTCGAGACGGGTGTGTTTGAAAGTGGGAGAGGGATCCCATAAAAGACACCAGTTTTAAGATGAACCATATGACGATTGAGCAGGGGACCTTGGTGTCCCCGATTTTCAGACAAACCTGATTATTTGGAAAGCAAACAACTTAATAGTATTGAATAATTTGGTGTGTTTCTGGGAAAATCCTAGCAGCATTGGCCTTCCTCCCGAGAAAAAATGGTGTAATCCCTTTTTCCTATTACTAAAATTTCCCTCAAATAAACAAAATGGGATTGGCTTATAATTTCCGTTTTTTTTGGTTGGGCACAATTGATTAATTATTAAGGTTTTCATTGGGATATTAGGGGAAAGCTTCGAAACCCAGTTTTTGGCAATATGTTTTAGATTTTAATAGGGAATTTACTCAAATGTGAAATCGAGTTTTTTATTCCCGAGAGCGTCTGAGCGCAAAGATCTTCCAATAGTGGGGGTCTGTATCTCACCTTCTCATCTTCACACCTTCTCATCTTCACATCTACTCATCTTCACATCTGCTCATCTTCACATCTTCTCTCACATCTGCTCATCTTCACATCT